>Ga0180433_10000426_pt1 | contig 72080 bp, 54 predicted proteins | sample SS_ome_8_FD_132980 | JGI IMG/M metagenome (GOLD analysis project Ga0180433, IMG submission 132980) | Hypersaline lake sediment archaeal communities from the Salton Sea, California, USA - SS_1_D_1 metaG | ecosystem: Environmental > Aquatic > Non-marine Saline and Alkaline > Hypersaline >...
TGTTGAACCAGAAAACCTATGATTTCAATCATAGGATGTATATACAGTTTCTGGTTCAACAGCTGTTGCCGAACCAAGAAAACCCCTGACTTTAGTCAGGGGTTGCAATGAGGCAACATTATGCAAGACGGAAAAGTGCTCGGTTACGTAGCCAATCAGCTCGGCTTCTCTGAGATAGGCAGGATAATGCTTTACCACCTGTTGCCCGGGATAAAAACAGCCGGCATTGAGCCGATAGAACCATTTGAGCTGGGCAGGCCCCATTATCCGGAAAAAGAGCTCAATGATGCACAATCACATGAAGAGAGGAGGAAGCTTCTCACAGAGTTCAACAGCAAAGTTGCAGTAATGAACAAAAAATCAATGAAAGATTCAGACATCATGCTTCCCATACTCGACGGCGGCCATGTGGTTGATGACGGCACTGCATGCGAAATAGGCCACTATGCTGCTCATAAATATGGTCCAATAATAGCGCTAAGGACTGATTTCAGGCTAAGCGAAAACGAAGCTGCTTGCGTCAATCCCCAGATCGAGTCAGACATAAAGGAAAGCGGGGGCATGATATGCACGAGCCTGGAAAAATGGTACAACGGGATGGGCAATGCCGCCAAACGCATAAGGGCTGGTCGATCATAACCCTACCCCATCCCCAGAAAGCGCCCATATCTCGCGATTCTTGCAATTTTGCAGTTGCCAGTCATCCATACCCGTGGGTTCACGAACAATACTTGCACAGGACACAGTCAAAATAGCCATGGGAGTGGATATCATCCTCATCATATGGGGTCCATACGCAGCCGTGTTCTGCCCTGTAGGTCCTCCACATAGCCCTGATGAACGGCGTTATGCTAATGGTTTCGCCGGTTATGTTCCACCACCTGTCCTCGTAATCGAAAAGTGCGTTGTGGCGCCATAGCTCTTTTGCACCCATTAGGTGGGCGGCAAGGACAGAGCCTACGTTTGCCACCCCATTGACTTCCCTATAGCTCGCATCCCATCTTTTTTCATCATGTACCGGCTCTGTTGTGTGTTTGATCCCCCACTCCGGCAGCCCGACATCATCCTCATCATACCCACCATGGCCATAATTATATGTGCCAGTAGATGTTTTTTCGACGTAGAATGTCTGCACATCCTCCTGGAAGACTGTCTCCCACTCGCCTACGCCCTTCAGATGGCTGTCATCCAGCATCAGACCTGCGAACAGGATAGGCCATTTCCTGCCCACCTGGTAGCCTGCCTCAGGGGCCCAGGAACCGCCGTTATCCGCTATCCCTGCCAGGTCTATGCCCAGCTGAACAAGCCGTATCAAAAGGGTCTTTTTCGATCTATCTAATTTTGAAGGATCCAGATTAAGTATCAGGGTTGCCTCGCCGATTTTCTGGGCCATATCCCTGCCATATTCGGGCATGTTGTTAACGGGGTGGATGGCCTTGCCCGACCATCCGTTCTGATGATCAAGCCAGACCCGTCCAAAGGAACTTTCCAAACTAGCTACGGTTGGCGTGTTTGCTACCTTGGGGAGATTCTTTAGGAGGTCTGTTCTTAGGTTGAGGCTTGAGTACAATGGCTTGTCAGTTCCTACATACGGCGGCCTGAAGCTGTCGTCTGGCGGCGGGCTCTCAAGCACGGTCAGCACAGCGGCTGTATGCAGCTTTGGCTCTCTCGGCTGCCCGTTTGATGCTTCCTCTCCCAAGCTGATGGTGGAAACTATGGAAGAGTTTATGCCAACCTTAAGCGGAAGCTCTGGCAAGAGCCTGAAGTCATAGCCAGCGGCCCTGTCATCATACGCATGCGTGGTTTCATCCGACCCAGTCCCCGGATTAATGGTTAAGCCGTTCCTGCCTTCTGATGGTGTGGATGGGTTGCCGCCTATTGGTGTCACGTTTATTTCAGTAAGGATTAACGGTCCAACGACCCAGTAATCATTGTTCGCAAACTGGCCATATTGGTATTCCCTGTTGAACCCCCATGTTATTCCGAACTGGGATAGGTTGTTGGTCATTAAAATAATAATCTCTTCGCATTGCTGGGCATCATTGCAAAGATACCCTTCCCCACACTCACCGCACAGCCTGCCACATCCGTCATCGCCGCAGTTCTTGCCGCTGCATGCCGGGACACATGGCTCGCTGAAGTAAAAGGCCTCAACAGCCTCAGACATGTCAGTCATGCATTCGCCGCATGCATGCCATTCCTTTAGGTAGGCCGCCAGCTCTGTTATGTCCACGGCGCTGTTGCAGTCGGCTGTGTTTGTGTTGACTGCGGGATCGTCAGCCCCCGTGTTGCAGACTGGCTGTGCTGAAACGAGAACTGGGGCAATGGCTGGAAGCAGTAATGAGGATACGAGCATGGCGACCAGGATAAGCATTGCAAACGGGGATGCAATCGGCAGCGGGTTGAGTTTCATATAATATTTTTGTTTTTGTCGGCTTATATTGGTGCTGTTGGTTATGGGCTTGAACATGATATTTTGGTTGTAAATGGATGTAAGACTTTTATTGGGCCGTTGACATGTATAAAGCAATATAAGATAGTTTCAGAATAATATGAGGGTTTGTGAAATATGGCGATTGAAAGTGTGTTTGTTGAGCTGAGCATGATTATAATCATTGCGGTCGCTGTTTCTGGTTTTATGAAGATCCTCAAACAACCCCTCATAATAGGCTATATAATTACAGGTATTATTGCAGGGCCACTTTTTCTTAACATAGTCCAGTCTGCTGACATGGTATCAATCTTTTCCCAGCTTGGAATAGTATTCCTGTTGTTTATAGCAGGACTCAGCCTGAATCCAAGAGTGATGAAGAGTGTTGGAAAAGTCTCCCTCATAACAGGTGTAGGTCAAGTACTGTTCACTACTGTAATTGGGTTTGTCATTGCAAAATTTTTTGGGTTCTCTGATATCACTGCTATATATGTTTCCATAGCGCTAACCTTCAGCAGCACCATCATAATCGTAAAACTGCTTTCAGACAAGGGCGACCTGCAGACCCTGTATGGCAGAATATCATTGGGTTTTCTCATCGTGCAGGATGTAATCGCAATACTAATCTTAATGATAATCTCCTCTTACACTGGTGGATTTGATGTCATGACACTTACTATAGATGCTGTTTTAGTTGGTATAGGGGTATTATCATTTATCGCACTCTTCAGCGTTTTTGTCCTGCACAGAGTTGTTAAAGTAGCCGCCAGATCCCAGGAATTTTTATTGCTCTTTTCCATAGGATGGCTATTGTTGTTGGCCATTGTTTTCGGTTATTTGAATTTTTCAATTGAAATCGGGGCACTGATTGCAGGGATATCGCTGTCTGTCTCTCCGTTTCACTACGGGATTAAATTAAAAATGAACGTGTTAAGAGATTTCTTCATCCTTTTCTTTTTTGTTTTACTCGGCTCGCAGATGATTTTCATTAACATTTCAGAATCCATACTGCCTATTGCGGTGTTTTCAATATTCATTCTCATTGGGAACCCGCTTATAGTAATGGTTCTGATGGGCATGCTCAAATACACCAAACGGAACGGGTTTATGGCAGGCTTGACAGTTGCTCAAATAAGCGAGTTCTCGCTGATATTAGTGGCTCTGGGGGCGAAAGTGGGCCATGTTTCAAATGATATACTGTCAATGGTAACTGCAATAGGACTGATAACAATATTCGGTTCCACGTATATGATAACACACACCAATAAAATATATTCACATATTTCCAAATATCTGGGTGTTTTTGAGAGGAGGGGAAGGAAAATTGATGAGCATATTCATCACAAAGGCAAACGTTATGATATTATTCTGTTCGGCTATGACAGGATAGGCTTCAGTCTGCTGCAATCTATCAAGAGCATTAAGAAAAAAATCCTCGTTATTGACTATGACCCCGAAATAATAACTAATTTGGCGAGAGAAGGTTATGAATGCAGGTATGGTGATGCAAATGATACGGATTTGCTGAACGAGCTGGATTTTTCCAGAGCAAAAATGGTGATTTCAACAATACCTGATATTGAAACCGATTTGTTGCTGATAAAAAAAGTCAGAAATGTCAATAAAAATGCAATAATAATTGTGGTGTCCCATCAGATTGGAGGAGCACTAAAACTGTATGAGAATGGGGCAACGTACGTTGTGCTGCCATACTTTTTAGGGGGCGAATATGCTTCAACATTGATACAGAAACACGGAATGAAGTTAAACGAATTCCTTAAAGAAAAAACGAAGCATATGGATCATTTGAAAATAAGGGATAAATTAAAACACGAGCACCCGAGTTCCGAAAAAGGGTAAGCGAACGTTCAATCCCGCTAAGACGCATATGCTTTTAATTTTAACTGTTAATACCTTGGTATGAAAGGGGTTGTTCTGGTTTTAATCATTGCTTGCTTTGTCCTATCAAGCACATTGGGCATGGTCATGAGCAGGGATGTGGGGAACGTGGATCTGGTGACGGCAACAGGCCATACGCCAATACCAGAAAGTCTGCTTGAAAAGGCCCGGGCCTTTCCGGATGAAATGACCAGGGTAATCATCACCTTCAGCGAAAAGCCGGCTGGGGCCGGGTTTAGGAACTTCCTAAACTCCTTGGACAGCAATGCCAGGGTGGTCCGCGATTTCAATATAATCAAAGGCGTTGCAGTCTCCCTCCCTGCGAGGCTGGTGGAGAGGCTGGCTGAACTGGAAGGCGTAATAAGCATACGGGAGGACAAGAGGGTTCATGCATTTTTGTCTGAAACCATTCCACTGGTCAATGCTGATGATGCATGGCTGCTCGGCTACAATGGCTCTGGGAAGACTGTCTGTATCGTTGACACAGGGATTGACTACACCCACCCTGCCTTAACCGGGAAGGTGGTCGCACAGCATTGTTATTGCCTGGGCAATTCTGGTCCAAGGGGGTGCTGCCCAAACAATAATGAAGAGGATACCAATGCAATGGATGATGATGGCCATGGGACGCATGTGGCCGGGATAGTTGCCTCCAATGATTCAACCTATATGGGGGTTGCTCCTGGGGTTGACCTGATGGCTGTCAAGGTCCTGGACGATAAAGGCGAGGGCTATACATCAGATGTCATAGCAGGGATTGACTGGTGCTCTGGCCAGGGCGCGGATGTCATCACCATAAGCATAGGCAGTGATTGCGTCGTATATCCACAATACTGTTATGCTGTTTATTGTGATAACGAGGCGGACTCGCAGGCAGCCAACAATGCTGTGGATGCCGGTGCTGTTGTTACCATAGCAACCGGCAATGAGCATTCAACTAGCCTTATTTCCTCACCCGCTTGCGCCTCCAAGGTGATCGCTGTCGGCGCCACGACCAAATCAGATGGTGTGGCTGGCTTCACCAACAGGAACAGCATCATGGACCTGCTGGCGCCAGGCGGGACCCTTGCAGGAAGCCATTCGTGCCCGACCGGCAACGCAGTATGCTCTGCACAGCTTGGAGGCGGGTTCATAGGATACAGCGGGACATCAATGGCAACCCCGCATGTAGCTGGGGTTGCTGCACTGCTGCTTGGAGCAAAACCCTACCTAACCCCCAAACAGGTAGAGCTTATCATGGAAAATACTGGTGTTGGTATTTATGATAGCGGGACCGGCCTGACCTTCCCCAGGCTGGATGTGCTGGCTGCAGCCAGCCTGCCACAGATTGGCCACCTGGAGCCATACCTAATCGATCCCTCCCCTAGCAATCCCAACCCAGGCAAGAATGTGACCCAGAACGAGTTCTTCAGTTTCAGGTCTGGCGTCAAATGTGTTGGCGGTGAATGCGGGAATGTAAGCGCCTTGCTGGATTCTGTTGACAGCTTGTCATACGATGACGGCACTCCGGATGTTTTTGACAACGCTTCTGCCAAATATTTAGGATGGGGCAATCCTGGTGGGGGCATGGCTATCAGATTTACCCCCTCAACTTATCCTGTTACAATCAAAACCGCCAGTTTCTATGTATCTGACACAACACCATTTGAACTACATGTCTGGGACGATGATGGCCCTGGTGGCTCGCCGGGCACTGATCTGCTTACAGCATTCCAGGTTAATCCCGCTGTTTCAGAGGATTGGTTTGATGTGGACTTGTTATCACATAGCATCAGCATAAGCAGCGGGGATTTCTACATTGGCTGGATTGAGCTTGCCAGCACAAACCATGTTGGGGCCGACACCTCTGCCCCATATGACAACAGAACATGGGTATACAATGAAAGTGCTTGGGACCTGCTTTTCAACTATGGTTCGCCATATGAGGCCATTGATATGATGATCAGGGCAGATGTAAGCATGCTGTCAACAACCCCTGGCAACATACCATTCTATACCACATCAAGCAACCCACAGACCTGCCACAGCATGCAAGCAGGCGACACATGCAACCAGACCTGGAATGTGAATGCGACAGGCCAAACCAACACAACATGGGAATTTTCCACGGCCTATGATTCAACAGCGTATGACTGGTATGTTGAAACCAATGTAACAGAGAAAGCCAACGTCAGCATAGTCGAGGGCGACCCAGGTGAGTTCATCAGCATAACATTGAACGGCTACCCCATTGGCTTTGGTTCTCTTGACCATGGAACCACTGACAACCCAGCAACAGGCAATTCAGGCGGGCCAGGCAACCTCTATACAATAACAATCGAACCAGAAACAACAGTGAATGTTAATGTATACCAGAAGGGTGGTGACTTTGTGAATGGGGGCAGTTCCTTTAGCATAGGGAACATGACATGGTCAACTGTAAACAACGCGAATACATCCATTCCTGTCAATGGAACGTATGATTCCGGCTATCCTGTTGCAATAGATGCCAGCCCAGGCACAAACATAACCATGTATTACTGGCTTGATGTCCCGGTAGGCAAAACAGCCGGCACATACTCAGCACCGCTCTATATCAAGGCCTTGTTGGAAGAGACTCATTTCTCACTGGATACACAGGCAACAAACAGGTGGATGGATGTTTACGGAAACCTTACCATAGCCGGGAAGCCGGCAATGATATGGGACGAGCTGGCTGCCTTTGACCCTGACAATGTGCTGTGCGGCATCTTTCGTGTCAAGTCAGAAGGCGTTTACGGCTTCCTCCACATCTATGGCGATGACACGGTTTATACACCAGCAATAGACGAGGGCGCAGAACCAGGGGATGAGATAACCTTCAAGGCATATGACTGGAGTGAAGACCTTGAGCTGGATGCAACCGGCTCTGTTTTCTGGTCAGAATACGATCAGGTAATGCTTGACCTGAGTGCTTGACCCAACTACCTGATGGGAAATACCCAAATGACCCGCATGGTTTTTTAAAACTTGCATCCATATATTCTACAGTTCTAGATTTTAGGGGGTTTTTGAATGGAGATATATATGAGCAAGTATGCCACAGCTTCTCTGGCAGCGGTCATGGCAATCTTGTTCCTTGTTGGCGCAGCATTCGCAGCATCAGACACCGCAAGCACATCAGCATCAGTGACTGTCAATGAATTCCTTTCAGTCACTTTGAGTAATGCTCCGGTCGCGTTTCCCAACTTGGATCCTGGCACTGGCCCAACAGCAGCAAATGTGAGCAATGGTTACCCGTTGACAGCCACAATCGGAAGCGAGTCAAACGTGGATGCTGATGTATCAACCAAGGCAGACGCTTCAGACTTCACCGGCCCGGGAACCTTGGCTGTAAGCAACATGGAATGGTCAGACGCGTCAGCAGGCACATACGCAGACTACACAACAAGCGATGCAACAGTCTGTTCCAGCATTGGTGCAAGCGTAGAATGTGACATATACCATCAGATAACAATACCAGGCGGGCAGGCCGCGGGGAGCTACAGCGTCGGCTTAACAGTGACAGCAACAAGTGTATAAGGGACCATAACAGTGCGCAAAATAAGCCTGGTCCCGTATTTTTTATTTTTTAAATCTTTCTGTTTTATTAATTCATTGTAGGTATCTTTAGGTGCAGGTGTTTGGATGAATAGCCAGGTATTTTTCACTGTGTTTGTTTCGTTTCTTATGTTTCTCTCACTCCCGGGTATAGTGGAGGCTGGCTGCAGCATAGGAGCGAACCCGTTGAGCATGGATGCTAGAGCAACCCCAGGACAGACCGTCACTGCAACATGGAACCTTTACAACATACACGGTGACAGGATCACCCATGTCAAGGTCAGCCCAAGCGAGCCCATGCCCGGCTGGGAGATAATAATCGATCCATTGCTGCATAACGCCACTTACAATGTCAGCAATGTGCTGCAGACAGTTGAAGAGAATGTGGGGCTGGAGCCGAGCCAGGTTGCCGCTTCAATCCCTGGAACCATACCCGAGGGCATGGATTATGTCCGCCATCCAGATGGTGAGAACTACATACCCGTCAAGCCGGTGAAGATATATGTGATGGTCCCTGAGACCGCAGAGCCTTGGAAGGATTACAACCTTACCTTCGAGGCATTGGGCAGCTGCTTCATGGAGCCGGGCGCTGCAATCCCTGCCATAGCAACGCAGCTGGAGCTGAACATAAAGGTTGTTTCAGAATCCGGCTTTTTCGAAGAAAGGGTAACAACCCCGGCAACAGGAACCGGTGAAGGGGAAGGTGGTGAGGCCGGAGAGGCCACAGAAGGAGCCGCAGGTGCCGGTGAAGAAGGTGGGATAACAGACAGCATAACAGGTTTCTTTGTGGCTAACAGCGCATGGATCGGCATTGTGATAATCCTGGTCATTGTTGTTTTGTATTTGGCTTTCGTCAGGAAGGCTGGAAGGGAAGAAGGATACACAGGCTATTCCTACACACCTAAATAGGGGACACTCGACTTTATCTGAGCATGCAAGTCGAGAAGAGATTTATTGTTTTCTGTCCAATAGATAATGGGGGTAACATGCAACCGTCAAAGAGACAAATCAAACCAATCTGCTTTTACGCTTTTGCCTTTTTTGTAATCACACTTTTGCTAGTGCCGGTTGCAGTCAATGCAGTCAAGTTCAACGTAATGGCAACAGTAAAGGTGAACCTGCAGGGCGATGTGAATGGCGACTGTAGGGTTAACATAATCGATTTCGTGTATGTCATCCTTTCATACGGCTCTGAGCCGGGCGACAGGAACTGGAACCCTGACGCTGACCTGAACCAGGACAACAGGGTCAATATCTTCGACCTTGCGATGGTCGGCCGTAACTACGGTGATAGGTGTCAGTAGTCTGGTGAGGATGCTTATGCTTATATTCATCTCTTGGGGTCTGGCTCTATCTCCCCGACCGCGACATCGGACAGCTTGCCGCTCTTTTTATCAACTGAGAAACTGAAGTCATGTTCGGCATGACCTGACACGGGTGCAATATCAACGAAATAATACGTGCCTTTGTCAGAAATCTTTACCACCATGTCCATCTCTGTTGTGATCTTATCCAGTCCCACACTCAAGTCGCCGTAAGTGCCCAGGTCACCGTGCTCTTTCAGTGCCTTGTCAACTAACTTGACGGCTTCAGCTTCCTTAGCCTGGTCACCTTCATAAACAATCCTTTGGTCATCCATTTGATCACCCATTATATCCCTCCCCACATTCTTTCATATCTTACGTGTTAGCTTTTTAGAATTAAACTTTCACCGCTCCTAAAACAACAAACTAGAGCGGGTAGCAATCAAACAATATCCTTTTCGGCAACTATGACAAAGTCACCGACAGACTTGACAGCAGAGAACGGCACAAGCATCCTTGAGCTGTCGTCCTGCTGCAGGCTCAGTGTCTTGGTGTGATCGGTTGGCTCTGTAAGAACGAGGTTAATGAGCTCGCCTGATTCCACGACATAGTCCAAGTCCCCTACAACGCCGAACTTCTTCCCTGTCTCCTCAGAAATCAAGACCTTTCCGATGAGCCTCTTGCTGCGTATCCTTTCCTCCATAACAACCTCCCCTATCGAATATCTGCAAAATGCATGCAATGTGCATGCAATATCTATACAATATCAGTGCTATTTTATTGTATGTTAGGTTTTTAAACCTACGCCCAATTAAGCTTAAAACCAATCTATCATTAGTAATTTGTTTTTATCACTTAAATGCTTACGGCATTGGTATGCATTACAAAGATGCAGTATTGTTGTTAATCATCGGCGCGAACGGTGAATGTATGGAGGATGTGAAACTCTATGCAAAGATGCCATGTGGCTTGTAATGCCGGCCACAAAGCACTTAAATAATATTTGGGCAAGGTCATATATAAAGCTGATGACAAATATTGACGTTATTCACACAAAAGTTGCAAATCTTGCCAATAATAGCCACCTCATTAAGCGGGAGCAGGACAAACAGGATATAAGCAGGATGCTCAATGCCCGTTGCCACTGATAAACGGCTGGCACAGAAGTTTACGAAGTTGTTGTAGGAGGCGATTTGAAAAATGAAACGGACAATGAACTTCTCTGAGAACCAAATTAAGCGGGTAGTTGTGATGGCTTGGAAATAATAATCACATCTTCAACACGATCAATTTGCCTAAGAGCACGGCTGGTTTCTTCGTGTTCTTGAACACTACAGGAATGATCATAGATAAAAACGATTATTTTGTTATACTTACTTGTATTCGCCATGTATCCAACGCTGTCCTCCATTATTTCCTTTTCGATTTTTTTGAAGTCTGAAGCGGAACGTGCATATTTAACTTCTAAAAGAACGCTTAGGCTTGGCAAGGCAAAATCCGGTTTATAGGACGAATGTCCAAACTTGGGCAAGTTTTCTTCGTCAATAAGATCATCAAAATAAGGACGAAGCATCAGCCAGATTATATCTTGGACTTCCCGCTCATTATTTATTGGCCAGCGGATAGGATTTTTCAAATCATCCGAATCAAAACGCCACCTTTTCATTGCAGCTTGAAATTTACTCAATAAGAGACTAAGATGACTCGGAGAATCAATTAATCTGCTAATTCCACCGAATACTGACTCATTAGCACCATACCATATTAGAGCGGCATTCTCTGGGGATATACTGCTAATTTCTGTTCGTATTAAGAGATTGAGAATCTTTTCTCTCATGCTACCAATATCTGTATTTTGGTTGCCCAACTGAAAATAACCTTTTTTATATCCAAACAGCAAAAATGAGAGTGTTTCTATGGAATCATATTTTGCTGCCGAAACTACCGTATACTGGTTATTAAGTATAGCCTCAATACAGCTATAAAATAATCCATGTATTGAAGTTATCTTCCCTTTTTTCACACGTTCCCGCAAAACAGAGAGAAGCCAATCTATATTGGCTTGCCGTTCGATTGATGACAAGTTTTTTGCACCGAGGGACAAACCTAAGAAGACTAAGGGGTTGTAGGGAAAAGTTGTATGCGAGCCGTTGAATAATTTACGCTTCTTCAATTGGTTGATTGCTTGTAAAAATATGGTTTGGCTATCATTACTGGGGTTTGAATTTAATTGTAGGGAATAACCTAAAGCAGCTATATGATAAACATTGGCGTCTTGAAATGTGTTCTTCAGCCATCCATCTTCCGCACAAAAAACGTTCCAATTCGCAGGAAAATCTAAAACATCGTGAAGAATAAAGTACGAAAATAATCCATGCAGGTTTCCTTTTTGATTAAGCGAAATCACTTGGTCCTGTAACTTGGTTAGTTGAACATCTATCGTAATAGCAACTGGACTTGTCACAGGAACCACCTGCTTTCTCTCAGTTTTGTAATTAACATATCTGGGTTCCAATTTTGTACATCTTTAAGTTCCCCAAGAAACCTGGCAATAAAGTCTGAGTATGAAATCGTAACAGGTAGGCTGGATGGGAAATAGCTTCGCCATGACATAAATGACAGCTTGTAAATCTGCTGTGCTATATAATCAAGGCTTCTAAAAGTCGATTCATCGTGAAGCGACACTAACAATGGTTCAGGACAACCTTGTAAATGAGTTTTTAATTGGTGTGGACCTGTAAGCAAGAGTAAAGAAGCTTTTGGCCCGAGAGGCACATAACATCCACGCCGAGGCACACATTCGCCTTTTTTGCGAGTATTATTCCCTGCCCAATGATTTATGCCTTGGCTCTTTAAATCGAACAATTTCCATGGATGTTTTGTACTGATCTGAACAAAAGCGTATTCAACATCATAATCCGAAATGCTTTCGATAAGACTTTTAACGGCTGCTGCTTCTTCATCTTTGAACCGTTTAAAGGTTTGGTGAAAAATCATTCTAACTTTATGTCCAGGTTGCCAAGCGTATCGTTTCTTTATTTGGTCCAAACTGTCTTTCAAGGCATTTAACAAGGCTTCTTGGTAATCTTCGAATGGTACTTCTTTTGAGACATTAGAAAGCAAATAATTTCCATCACCGCTGAAGACCGTTGTGATACCCACATATCTTTCATTTTTAGATAGCCTGCTATCACTTTTTAAAGCGCTCCCTATTCCAAAAACAAGTTCATGTGTTAATCCAGGAGTAGAGCTTAGGACCCAGGGTATACCCCCCATTTTAGCATAACATGCAAGTGATAAGTTGTTTAGGATATAACGCCGAGACCTATTTTCCTGTATAGTTTCAATTTCTATTTCCTGTACAGGCAATCCATGGGACATCATCGCAGATTTTACGACAAAATACGGATTGTTTTCACCGTGTAAACTATGGAAATTCTCTTCTATAACAACGATAGCCAAATCATAAGGTGTATCCGTTGCCAACACTTCTAAACATTTTTTGCGATATTCGCTTGAAGTGTTTTTATTGTTATCTAAAGGATGGAGTTCAATAGTGCAATCTGTAAGTCGGTATTTACGAATAAAACCCTGAGAATAAGGTTTAAAGCCTCGACCGTATTCTGAATTCGTGGGTATTCCATCACGAAACTGCCTCATAAAAATTTCAACTTCCCCTTTATATCTCGGGGGAAATATAACCGCAATCCTTGGAGTTTTTTGGGGAAATGATTCTGTATCAAATGGCCCATTTTTTTCTAAATGTTGATCTACTGGCCAACTTTCAGTAATAGAACCACCCGGACGAAGGAGACAATCTGGTCTATCCATCATTCTAAAACTACCTGCGTCCCTTCCATAGGGAGCGGAATAAACATCATCTGAAAATGAAAATGACAAGCCGGGAGCACACTCAAATGGTCCGTTTTGTTTAAACCACCCGATAAGTTTTTTCAAGCGTTCCAGCTGTTTCTTCGCCGCCGTGATTTCACAAATTTGTATAGGAATATTCTGAATGACTGACTCAGATTTCTGTGGATATAAAGATGCGATGCAATGGTTGATATTATCTCTCCGAGCCTCTAAATAAGATGAATTTGCATCTGCTATTTGTTTATCCCTATAGTCATCGAGCGTGATAAGATTTCCGTTTATGTTAGCCGCTTTGCCAATTAATTTTCTTCTGAATTTACTATTCACCAAGGAGTCTTCTTCATCCTTTGGCTGTTCTACAACATATCGCCCTTCGATATTGACGCCTTTGGACACCAAATCATCCACAGTAGCATTAAACCCAAATCTTGTGGAAAAATTGATTAATACACCGAATTGAACATCGCCTCTATATGGGACAAGTAATCGGCTTTCGATCTCATATTCTGGATTGAGAAAAATTGGAAATTGATCGTTATCCGCCAAAAGATTTTCTTTAGATAGCACGACCTTTGTCGTGGGCAAAATCGATGCAAATTCACAGTTCTTATCCTCCAAAAATCTAATTAGGGCATGTTGAATTAAGTTTCTTGCCAACAAAAAATTGTCTTTGATATTAAACTGTTTTGGCTCACCAAGCTCTTCAGCATTTGGAATTACAGGAACATATTCAATGGAATTGCCGCTTCTTCTCAAAACGTGCGTATCTTGGTATTTTTGTCTTAATTCTTTTAGTTGTTCACGGTCTTTGTATTCGAGTATTCCGCCCTTAAAATCATGCCAAATAAATTTAACGGGGATAAAATTTAATCTGATATCGTTATAATTTTGCATCAAAGGTAACACCTCATCAATTAAACGCAGCGACCCATATTCAATAATCTCTGTTATGTTTTTTATTATTTACCATAATTTTTACAGAAATCGCAAATAGGAGCTTGAGATACTCGTAATCTGATGTGCTTCCCGGGAACAATATATGTTTCTCGGCAAACTGCTTTTTCGTCCATTTGCCGTCGCCGTAGTATTCGACAAGCTCATCATAAGGCGTTGCTGATATGATGTAGGAATCAAGCCCCACATTCCTTAGGCCGGCTTTCTCGCCCCATTCCTTGGATAACTTAGCCAGACGTTCGTGAAGCCGTGTTTTATCACTCGTCCAGTAGGTCTTTTCCTGTTTCATGCCATGTGGCTCAACGAAGATAACCCGCTGTTTGTCTTTGCCTTTAATCCACAGAATAAAGTCCGGGTAAAATCCCTCGCTTTGGAAAAACCCTATGCCCTTACCCCTGCTCAGGTTTCGGAGAAGGAAAATTTCCTTGTCTGTCAGTGTTTTGTCCTTTTCCTGCCTTACAAACTGCTTCATATCCTCAACAAAACGCAGTTCACTATCGTTTAGGCCGGGCGGCTCGCTTTTGATTTTATCTCCTTTTTCCACAAGTAGCGGCTGATACAGATGTCTGTCGAAATGGATATTTGGTAAATCATTTACCTGCCGGCTGTAGATACGCTGGCCTTCCTCGATCAATTCCTTGACCGCCTTTATGAGCTTGGCCTCGCTTCGTGGTATCTTGACAACATAGTCCTTGAAATTGGCATCACTCGAAGAAATCTCAGTATAAACCATGTTGGTGGAATCCCACTGCTGTTGACAGTTACGATAAAACTTGTCAACGTACTTCCGCAGAATCGATGTCACTGCTTCGTGAAGGGCCTCAACATCCATTAGATTCTTGGGCTTGACCACTGACTCATCAGCTATCAGTTTGTACAGCTTGGGCTCATTGGCTTCCAATATCTTTCTCGGCGCATCAGTGGAAATCATCAGGTTCTCGAAACCCCTGTCCTCCTTATATTCCAGCAATTCCAAATAAATCTGTTCCCAGTCAAGTATGGCAAGGCTCTCAGCCAAGATAGTCTGTTCCTGGCCTGCTTTCATAGCCACCGTTGCTACGGTACTGCCTTCGCTCCGCATGGATTCTACCTTTAGCGACATATCCACCGATACCCTGGCGGCCTTGTCAGGCTGCAATATGATGTCGTATTCATCCGCGAAGCTGCGACCTTCGGGAACCCTTGGCACAATGAGTCCCTTCTTCAAAAAGTCCCTGTTCGGCTTTATAGCCAGCGGCAATTCAACGTGTCCCTCGGTCTCAACACCTTCCCTTTCCAGATACTCGCGGAACTGGGCCATATAATTTGCCCGCACTGCGAAGATATTCAGCCTTTCCAATAGCCGGATATGCTCAGGGTGATTGCCGTCAATGGCAGAACTTCGCTTCAGGCTTCGGTCCAGACCCATCAGCCGCACACCACGGCCAAACAACTGGATAATCTCGGAACCCTCGCTTCTGCCGATATTGAGCAGGCCCATATTGGAAACACGCCAGCTATTCCAGCCCTCCATAAATTTCTTGGCACCGATGAGCACATTGATCCGTGTGTTCGGCTCGTTTATGCTGTCGAACAGCGAACCGGCAATTGCATCTTCTTCGAGCACGATACCCGAATCATCCGCCTCGACCAATTTCTTGAACGTGCCCGTATCGCCAATATAGATAAGGCCGAAATAATTTTCAGCACCGCCAACCTTTAAGCCGATTTCGCCTGTGCTGCCCCGCATATCGCACATGTGCAGGCTTCCGCCGGATGGAACATGGAATACATTGGTCAACACTTCCTGGTATATCTGCTCGGCGGAAGATTTGGCACCTTTTATGTATTCGAATTGCCCTGCGAAGACATCCTCACCGTGCGAATCGATAAGGCCGGTCTTGCCTTCAATAATCTCTTTTATGCCCTTGACCGCCCAGTTACTCTTGTTCTCCAAAAATTTATGCAGGAACCTTCCCACCGTCAGCACATCGGAACGCTTCTTCTTGTTCTCGGTATAGACCGCGTTCACCGTGCTGCCGACGAACACCCACAGCGGCTTTTCCAGGTTGTAAGGCCGAATCTTTTCAGACTGCTCGTTGTAACACCGCTGCTGCTCATAAAAACTAAGCAAATTCCCCAGCAGCAGTTTCTGCGTTTTCTCCTCTCCGGTCTCCTGCTTAAGATTCAGTATATGGAAATCCTTTCCGAATCCATCGCCGTGAAAATACTTGTACGAATAATCAAAGACGATTGCTTTGCCATATTCCTCGGTAAGTTTATCCTTCTTGGTTGCGTTCAAAGCCTGGCCGAATGTGGCACTGTATTCGAAAGTAAAACCGGTCTGGCCCAGCCTATCCCTGAAGCTCCGCCACGCCTGACCGCCGCTGCCTTTGTGGCCTTCATCAACAAAAATAAGGTTATTGCCCTCGAACGCCTCGACAGGCACGCTTATCCCGCCGCCTCTTTTTTCCTCTACCAGCTTGGTAATCTCGATTATCCGCACCGTATTCTTATCGCTCAGCCGCAACCCGCTTTCTTCCAGGTTGAACCGCTCGCACGATATGCCGGAAACTTTCATCTCTTCCATGTGCTGCTCGGTCAGCCCTTCGTTGGGCGTAATCAGCAGGATATTATCCAATTCACCGTTGTTGTAATGCAGGAACTGGCGATAATTGATGTGCATAATCAGAGTCTTGCCGCTGCCCGTCGCCATCCAGAAGGCAAGTTTGGTTATGTCACTTTCGCTGAATTCGGTATCTGCTATCTCGCCGAGGTCTTTATTGGCGTTCCTTTTCGCAACGAATCTGTTCAAATCGGCCAGCAGTTTCTTTCTATGGTTAAAATATCTGTCCAGGAAAATCTCGGCAAAAAGCACCGCAAGATACTGAAAATATCTTAGCGTAATCGGTTCAGCCCGCTCGGCGTTTATCGCATTGACGTGCGATTTGATATTGTCATCGTATTTGCCCAGCACAGTCAGCGGTATTTGCAGCTTTTCGCCCCGGCCAACCAGCCGGTGATACACATAGCTTCTGCCATACGGGTCCCAGCCCTCGTCGGCCTGCTTTATATCGGAAAGAAGCTCACGATTATCCTTAAAGCCGAGCAAATCCCTCAGCCAGGCCAGAAGCACAAGCCGGTTTTCCAGCTTCACATACTGATTCTTACCGTTTCTGGCCATCCGCTACGCCTCCACCGTCGAGAACATTTTTCTCTTGAATACCGGATCGAGTGCCTTGGCCTTTGGTATAAAGCTGTCACCGTTTACAAAGACATCATCCGCTCCGGCGGTAAGCTTGTTATCAGCCACGAACTTCTTATCCTGCTCAAGGTCCTTCTTTTTCCAATCCTTGGTTTCCCGCCAGATAACCACTACCTCCTTGTGATCCACCGTCCCGCGATATACCAGGTACTTCTTTCCGTTGTCATCCAGCACCTGCCGCGTTTTCACGTGCAAGCCCAGCAGATAATTGAATGTCTCCGGCAAATCGACCGTTTTTTCTTTGGTTTCCTGGCCTTCCTGCAATATCAGTTTGTAACTGAACGGTGAGGCCAGCTTCTCGACATTCAGGAACGTCTCGCTGCCCTTTGTCTCAAACTGAAGCATATAATTGAGCAGGTAATCATCGAATTTCAGCAACTGAGTCTGCCCATCCGGCGATTCGAAGCTGATGTTATTCAAAGCGTCTTCATAACTTTCAAGCCGTTGGTACTTGACTATCCGGGGACTCCGCTCGGCTTCTTCCTTTGTCGCCATACGCTTGGGCTTGCCATTTTTCCATTCAGGAGCAAACGTTATCTTTTTGATACGTGGTAGTATGACTGTGTCAAAATACTCACCCATTTCGACTAAAATAAAACGAATATTACTTCCGTCTTCTTGGTTCAGATTTATGGCAGCATGGGCCGAAGTGCCTGATCCAGCAAAATAGTCAAAAACTATGTCACTATTGTCCTCAACCGCAGAAGCAATTAATTCCCTGTAAAAAGAAACAGGATGACAATATGGAAAATCAAATCCCAACTTGTCGAGATCGGCTTTCCCTTTGCGCCCATCTTGAATTACAGAAGACAATTGCCTCTGTTTCTGACTCGTCAAAACTACTTTTTGGCGTGGCTGAGTAGTTTCGTCTCTCCCAAAAATTATTTCCCCCTTTTCCATCATGGCCTTTAGAGTTTCAGGAGTCCGGGAAAATCCATTGGGTGGGGTGGGACATGGTTTGCCAGTTACCGGATGATTAAGAGGAATATGAAATTTTGGATCTGTTCTTGGCTCAGGCGCTCTAAGGCTCACACTTTGATAAATTCGTCCTTCTTCATCCAAATAACGATATGCTTTTTCACCTCCACTGAGTTTATCATTATTGTTAACCCAAGTGCTATACTCCTGTTGGGCTTTTTTTGTTACCTTCCCATGTTTTTTAATTATATCTTTTGCAGCTTTGAGCATTGAGCGCACGCTCTCGTTTCTCAGATAAATTGGACTTTCTTTAGTTGATCGCCATATAACATACTCATGTTGAGTTGCGATTCCTCTTCCTGCATTCATTGGATTTCTCTTGTCCCACACAATAGTACCCGCATCAGGTATACCTATGTGCTCAAATAATGAATGCAACCGTTCATACTCATTCTCATCGATATGACACAAGTACGAAGCATTGGGCGACATCAAACTTAATGCTGAGGCTATTCGGTTCTCCATCATTGTAAGCCAAGTGGAATGTTTGTAGGCATTCTTATATAAAAAGCCACTGGTATCCGTGTTATATGGCGGATCGATATGAATACACTTTATTTTATTGTTGAACTTGTTTTGCAGCAGTTGAATAACCTGAAAATTCTCTCCGTGTATTAACAGCCCATCAGTGATTTCATCTATATCATCAAAGCTGGCCAAAAGTTCATCCACAAAATCAGCCGCGAAATGCTTCGTATCCAATACCAGTGTCGGATGAGTCTTCAGAAATGCTATTCGCTTGTCCTTTTTGCTTTTGGCGTTCGAATTGAACAGGTTCTTTTGATTTTCGTCTATAGCAAGAAGCTCTTTCCATTCAGCCCTTTGTGCATCGTTGCCTGCTATTTGCTCATAAAATTTTTCATCGATGTTGCCGACGGTTACGCAGTATTGCGTCTCAGTGACGAACTTTTTCTTCTCGAACAATTTCTTCTGGAAATTCTCTATCTGGGCAAGGAAAGCGATAATCTTATAGCCCAGATTTCTTACGACCTTCATTACCTGGAACCAGCCTTCGGCCCTGTCCTGTCCGCCGGCTTCCAGGTCATCTACATTCAGCACTTCATTTTTGATATAGAAGTTAAGCTCCCGCTTAAGGAAAGTCTCCAGGTCTTTGTGAATAAAGAAGTCCGATGTATTCCTGCGTGTATATTGTTTAAGATGGTGCTCAAGGAAACTGACACTTTTGCCGTCCGCAGTTTTACGTTTTTCCGCCGAAAGAGCAGCTAAAACGGCATCATCTTTTTCGAATTGGCCGATTACCTGCTCGACTGCCTGGTCGAGTATCTTGTCCTGCTGGTTTTTGTTGCCGAACTTGGTCTCTTCCTGGCTAGTTAGTGGCCGGTACTCGAACGGGATAATTACCTCTTTTTTCTTTTTGTCGAAAAAGGCTTCTTTGGGCTTAGGGATAAAGAATCGCTTATCGCCTTTGACATTGTTCTGCTCGACATCCGCGTTTTGTATTTTGAAATGGAACGTTACACCTTTGCTGGTGAAGGAATAATCCGTAAAATGCTCGCTGGTTTTGATATAATACTGGTCGCTGTTGGCCCAGTGTAGATACACCTCTTCACCGTTATAGGGGATCGCATATTTTTCCTTCTTGGAGTACCGGCGTTTGGACATGAAATCGCCGTTGTCGTAGTAGCGGTTAAAGAACGAAAACAAATGATTGAAAATCATAGCCTCCAGGGCAGGTCTTGCCTTGGCACCGGTAGCTTTGTCGCGGGCCTTTTTGTATTCCTTTCCCAGTTTAGTTTTGGCGTAGGCATCTGAGAGATTGCCTTCGGCTTCTATGGCATCTTCGCCCAGCGTCTCTTTTGCCTTTTCGGCAAGGGCTTTGACTTTCTCCGCCGCATCGGATTGCTCTGCCAATGCTCCTTTGTCCAGCTCAGCCGCTACCGCATCAAGAAGGTCCTTGTTGATAAACTTCTCGATGACCTTACGTTTGTAATTCATTATGCGGTATATGCCGAAATCCAGATCGCTGCAATCAAACTGGAACATATCCCGCAGCAACTGCTGCACCTTTTCCCTGTTATTATTTGTGGTCATAACCAGCCTCGAAATTGTCGCAAATATCGCTCATAAATATTTTTGTTTCACATTATTATAAAGTTTCCGGCTTGAATCATCTCCGCCTTTTTCCCTGCCGGTTCTCCCGCACCCATTTCTCGATTTCCGAACGCTCGAACCGCCACAGCCTGCCGACCTTTACCCCCGGCAGCTTGCCGCTGGCGGCCCATTCATACACAGTAGATGTCTTTATTCTCAGATAGTCAGCAACATCTTCGACCGTCATAATCTCCGGTTTTTCCTGATTCATCTGTTCACTCCAAAATGCCCCATAGCTTTGGGTTAAATAATGTCAATTCTGGTTTCTTCGGCTTATTTCAGAAAGGTAAGGCCAGCAACGTCCGCTGTCAAGCATTACTTCTGAAAACGCCTTATTTCAGCCTGAAGCAGGCCAATTCTGCCATCAAACAGTCCAAATTTGACCTAAGAGGCATAAAGCGTTAAAATCTACCACGATAGGTGTGGCATCACCGTGATGTTGCCAAATGGATAATCTTGTTGAAAAGGGGAAAATTATGCCAAGTCTAGACATGAAAGGCCCTTACACTTACAGTTCCGCAAAAATTGATGAAGTCGTTACTCAGAAGTCCGCTGGCAATTATGCTCTTGGTTATACAAAAGAGGATAATACGTTCATTGTGCAATACGTTGGCCGTTCGGATAGTAATGTAAACCAAGAGCTAAAAGTAAAACTGAATGGCAAGTATAACAAATTCAAATACAGCTATTCGTCCTCACCAAAAGCAGCTTTTGAAAAAGAATGCCAGAATTATCACGATTTTGGTGCAAAGGAGAAGCTGGATAATGAGAATCACCCGGACCGCCCAAATGATGCAAATTGGAAATGTCCTGTTTGTGATATCTTTGATTAACTATCAAAGCAAGAATGAACTATTGCTGGAATGCTTTAATCTCCGAAATCCAGCATATCCGCTGCCTTGCGTTTACGATCCTCGGTTAAATCCGAATACCTCATCGTGGTGCGAATGTCCGAATGGCCCAGTTGCTCCTTCGCAACCGTAAGGTCCTTGGTGGTTCTAATGAACTGGGTAGCATAGGTGTGACGCAGGGCATGGAATTGCGTGACTTCTGGGAAGCCGCATTTCTTGGTCAACCGCATCAGGGCTTTACGCAGGCCGGGGTTAAGAGGGCCGCCGGCCTTGCTATGAAAAACCATGTTGTCATCCGATGATGATTTCTTTTTGTGTTCACGGAGAAAATCAGCCAATTGTCTGGGAATGGCAATGTCCCTTTCCCTTACCTTTTATCCGGAAGACTTCGGAATCCAACGCGGTTTTAGTTTCTTTTACCACGGAATATCGGTGTCAAAAAAGTGTCAGTCGCCACCAGTAAACCACTTTTCTGAATCTATTGTTATTTACATACTCACTTGTTGACTACTTGTAATCCTCATTTTTGGCCTAATAATCGGCCATAAGTCACTGCAGGGAAGGCACTTACAACGAGAAAACCGGATTCGAAGTCCGCGACTCTATCCAATTGAGCTACGGGCGCCGAAATTCTTAAACGCTTGCAATATAACAACTTCCTGTGCATACTGTCAACCCAGAAGCCACTCAAATCGCAAAAAATCAAGGAAAAGTGTCAAAAAAGTGTCAATCGTCTTACTCTCGTCCCAGAATACTGTTCAAGATATTGTTTGCAGAAGCTATATCTTCAGGCCGTACGACCAAGTAGTACTCTCTTGTAGTTGATATGTCCGAATGACCAGCCAGTTGTTGGACCACTTGCATTGGTAACTTCTGAGCCCAGTTGGTGATGGCAGAACGACGGAGGTCATGCAGTGTACATTTGGACACACCAGCCCGACGACGAAGGCTGTCGAAATTCTTTCTCAGATTGTTGATAATTTCCGACCGTGGATTCCACTTTCCATTTTTTCGACGTTCGCAAATTCTCTTGAACCGCTCTGGGGAAATAAAGACGTACGGAAAACCTTCTTTGGCTCGAGCCTGTAAGTTCGCAAGGAGATGTGCTGATTCATCAGACATGGGGACTACCCGATTTTCGTGATCCTTAGGTTCCCATTTGAGCGATTCGTTTGTTTCACATTTAGGCTCGATGTGGATGCGATAATTTTCAAAATCAATATCTACCCATGTAAGATTAAGGATTTCGCCGCGTCTAAGACCACTACCATATGCTATTGCAAGCAATGCCTTCCACCAGATATCGCCTGCTTTCTTCGTCAAACTGCGGTACTGTTCAATAGAAACGTATCTCCGGGGTTTCTTTGTTCTTTTGCGTTGTTTGATCTTAGCAAATGGATTTTGACCTTTTCTCAAATATTCTCTCGGTTCGATTGCGAGGTTAAAGATACGCCGCAAGGTACGGATGTCTTTGTTCACTGTTGCTGTTCTCAATCCTGATGCCAAGCGGTAAGCAATGAAGGCCTCTGCATGGCACGGCCGAATCTTGTGTAGAACAATCGATCCACCTATGTAATTTTCAAATAGCCTTAACGCTCTCAATTGATCCTGAAGTGTAGCGTATGCAACTTGGCCCTTCATAACTTTCTTATGTTCGCGAATGAAGTCCTCAAGCGTTATCTTTTTGGGCTTGTATGCTTTCCCCAGGTTCACACAGTTCTGAAATTCTAAGGCATGCCTTTCAGCCTCCTTTCTCGTTTTAAAGACTTTACCATACCTTTTAGCATTGGTCCCATACCATCTGACAATCCAGCGATGTCGTCGTTTTTTTGGCCATTCCGATTTTGGAATCGGCTTGCCATTTCTCTCTGGTACGGGCTCCAACCACTTACGATATACACCAACTTTTTCTACTGCCATTGGTAACCTCCTTTCCATTCAGGATAAGCGGTTACCAGTAGCGACTGACGGCCCGCAATTCTATCAGAGGAAATCAAAAAGCGCAAATATTTTTTTTGAAAATAAATCAACGCATTATCACCTTCACTTCTCGGTTTTATTTTGCAGAAATCTCTCAAGCTCTTCCTTCAAATACCATACGCGGCGGGCGAACTTTGTAGCCCTCAGCTCACCACGGTCCCGCCAGTAGCTCAGTGTACGGATAGCAGATTCCGGTGTGTGGCTGCCGGTCTCGTCGAGTCGCAGGTATTGTGCAGCTTCTACAGGGGTAAGTAATTCAGCAAAAACCGCTGGCCGGGGCGGCCAACCGTTTCTTTGGCGGTTTGACTGTGTTTGTTGCTGCTTGCTTTCCATCTTTTTCACATCCTTTCGAGACACCAAAATCTTCTGTTCGACGGCAATTCTCTATACACTTCTAACCAATCAAATTGCCTTACCGTAAACAGAAGAGTCATTTAGGGAGGTAATTCTTACGAGGCCTTAAGGGAAGATGAAAATTAATATTCCTCACCATCTAAGCTGTCGTGCTGGGAGCGTGCCTGCCAATCATACCAGCACTCACGCGGTTCTTCGCCCGTGCCATCGGGCCAACAGCGATATTTCTCACAAGATCCGCATTGCTCAAAATTGATAAGCTCGTTACTTTCAGGGCATATACGGCTGGAACCGCCGCCTCTTGCGCCGGTACTTGCCCTGGAGATATGTTGTTTGAATAGAAGGCCATCTCCATGGTGGCTGCCGCCTCCGGAATCCCCACGATGCAGTGTAAGTTTCGATTGGTCCGGAGGTGCCACGAAGGTGAACTTGTTCTGAAAGATAAGCGATTGTGGATCTTCATCCGTCTCCTCCGGTTCCACCTCGTCATCGTATGAATCGGGATCATCCTCCGGCAAAATCCCCTGTTGTTCGATGGATTTATGGCCCACAATTTTGGCGCCATTTTTAGGAACATTTGCTTACTACATGATAATACGTCTGGTTAGATGGCTAAACACTTTATGGCAAACTTATTACGGCTTTCCTGATCCGGCAGAACAATTTCAATTTTTCAACTCTGACGTTCGTATTCTTTCGGTTTTGATAATGATATTAATATATCTTTTTCGAAAAAAACAAATCATTGAAATCAATATTCCTGAACGGCTATAAGTAGAAAATGAACCAGAAACTTATTTTGGAAAATATTTCTAAGGTGTTTAATGAAGGAGAATTCAACGAAGTAACTGCCTTAAGTGAAATTGATATGGAATTTCAAGCCGGAGAATATGTACTCATAATAGGTGAAAACGGATCAGGCAAAAGCACTCTCTTAAATGTTATTGATGGTCGGGTGGAACGTACCACTGGTAATGTTTATATTGACGGAGTTAATATTAATGGATTGAAGACTTACCAGAGGGCGAAGAAATTTTTTTATCGGCTTTTCCAGGATAGCATGCACGGAATATTGCCCTTAGGAACGATAAAGGAAAATATGGCCTGTGCAAAAAACAGGCATCTTCCATGGAAGTGGTGTAAACCCTTAGTAAACCCCGGTGAAGAAAAGGTATTTGAAACAGTTATATCAGAATTTAGACCTGAACTTTCCGACAAGTTGAACAAAAAAGTTTTCACGCTTAGTCCAGGTGAACGACAAGCTCTGGTTCTTTCACTTTTGAAACTTCAGACAAGTTTAGAACCTCAAATTCTATTAGCAGATGAGCCAACCGCTTCTTTAGATCCACACTTAGCTCAAAAATGTATTGAGACAATCGAGGTGTATGCTAATTCAGGTTGGTTGTGTTTAGTAGTTACCCATGACACAAATGTGATTCAAAATCATCAAGGTCGAATTATTCAACTCAATGGTGGCATCGTTTCAAAGGATACCAATAAAAAAATGGAGCAAGGCAAATGCATATAAAAGCTTTTCTTAAAGACATATGGGTTGAAATTACCACTGCAATAGTGGTGTTTATCTTGGTTTATTTGTTTCTTGCTGCATACGGAACTAATATTTCATCTAAAGATATGCAAACAAATATAAAAGAACAATTTGAAGTGGCAATAAAGGATGGGCAAATTCAAGATTACAATGATATAAACTTGCCCCCATCTTATTCCAGTGATTATGATGAACTCATTAAGAACAACGGTAAGATAAATAACATAATTGCTGTAAAATTACTAAATGCTGCAAAGAAAAAATACCCTAATTACTTCGATTTAGAAAAGATATATGTCGAACAAAAAGTGAACAATCTTTATTCTGCCGCATTAAGTAGTATGTTGGCTTTTATAATAGCTGCACTTTGTCATTTCTATTGGTGGCGTTATAAAGTGAGAGAAATAAGAAAAGACCTTCCAGAAATACTTTACCCCCCATTACTAGAAAACTTGTCAGACTTGTTGCCTGTACAATTTCGTATAATTCTTGATAAATTTGCAGAAAGCCATGAAATTATTATAAAAGATATTTACCATGGCTACCCTTATGAATATACGGATGCATTAACAAACCCAAACAATATCCTACATAATTCTGAGTCAAAAATATTTGCAGAAAATAGCTCCTCCGGAATTTCCCTTTGGTTGGAAGATTGTGCTGTCCCCAGGTATAACGGCCTAGCAGCTTCATTGTTGAGTGTTGCGAGAAAAAGTGTATATTCAACTACTTATTGTTCAGATAAACTTCTTAACGGTTTGGTAGATCCTGAAGATAAAGAAGGAATAGTTGCTTGGTTAACTGCTGTTAACAACAGAAAGAAAAATTCTTCAGATGACACTTTTAACGTTTACCGTACGCAAATAGTAGACACAGGAGACTTAGAAAATTTCCTGAATAAGGTAAAACAATTGGGCGATCCTGAAGTTAATCGATATTTAGAGATTTATGCGAATAGCGATGTCTGTGATAAATATAAAATTTATGAAATTCCAAAATCTAACCAACATTATTTTGGAGAATATATAATATTTGATGAAAAAGTGATGTTACAATACGATCAAACATTTTGTGTTCTTCAGGTATTTTTGGGCAAAATAGTCTCAAAACATGTGGGAGCTTTTAAATACCTGCCCGATAATAATTATCGGATTAATCATGTTGAAAAGCTGAAGCAAAAAATAATTTAAGCTATTTATTTAAAACTATAACTATATGAAACTTGGTTTTGACATCCCGGTTATCTGGAGTAATTCAAAACTCCTTAGAATCTTACAGGATTTCAAGAAATACAGCCTAAGCCAGCTACAAATATATGGATGTATTTCAAAGATATTTCCAACTGGTAGACCTAACGACTTTACGGTCACGGACATAGAGCAAGCCAAAAATATATTTGAGTCAGCCCAAAATTCTGGGGTTGAAACTAACTATTTATTGAATGGCAATCTGTCAAATTACGACATTCAATATTTTAGAAAATATCTTGAAACAGTCGTGATTGTACTGAATCCTGATTTGATAACCATCTCCGATACCAATCTCTTAAAGCATCTGGTAAAAATATATAATTCTCAGAATATAGAAGTGTCTGCAATAGCAGGTATAAAAAGCATTTCAGATTTAGAACACTGGCTGACTAATAAAGAATATATCAGAAACATAAAAGCTGTCGCATTACACCAAGATATCTGCAGAGAGTCTCCTGAAACATTATTTCCGTTACTGAACTATTTAGAAGCCCACTCGATAAAGCCAAGAGTATTAGTGACAGAGTCGTGCTATTATGGATGCCCTTTCAGAGCAGCACATTACGCTCATTTTGCTAACGCAATAAGCCTGCAACCTCAGGAGACTTTTATCGATCCCTATCAGATTAACTGTGTTATTCGTCGTCTGAAACACCCTGAAACTCTTTTAGATATATCGGGCTTTTTAATGCCGGAGAAAATTGAGGAGTTTTCCTTGGCCACAGGGATTGATACGTTCAAGATTTCCGGTCGCTCCATGCCGGATGAGTGGATACTGAATACAAGCAAACTGTATTTTGCTCGTAAATCACCAGACAATATTTATGAAATTATTGTTTTTACAGTGCCGTTTTTAGATGAATTTAACTTGAAAATTAACGAGTTGTTTTATGTAAATCCAAGGGCATATTCTGACGTTTATAGTGAGCTAATGAACATAGATAATTATTCTAAACGAGACACTTATTTGAAAAATAAGGCGGCAGAATTATTTAAAGAAGGTAAATTGGCCATTAATGACCCTGGTTCAATTTATACGGTACGAGGCGATAAGGTTTTATTGCAGCGAGCAGGCCAATATTTAAAAAGATTAGAAAATATTAGAAATACAGCACCGTATTCGGAGAAATCATTTGAAGAAAGGATATGTGATAAATATGCGATGTTTAATGTTTAATACAAAGGAAATAGAATTCGAAAGAGGTGACTGTGCGAACAGGCCCAACGGCGTTATTAGTGTGCCCTCTGATATAGACTCCTCTAAATTTCACAGTGTTACTATAGTTTTTATTTGTATTGAAGAAGGTGACAATAAAGGAGATTCCATGATAATTCTTGACGAGATAAGAAAATATTATGACGATCACAAACTCCCAGTATTGGTTGTTCCTTTTGCACACCTCTCTTCAAATGTTGAATGTTCTTCTAAAGTTGCTTATCAACACATAAAATTTATTTCAGATAAACTAATGAATGAAAATATATCCGAAAAGGGGGCAATTGGATTCGGTTATGATAGAGCATTCATTGCAAAATGGGTTACTATTCTGCATAAAGGCAATGTCGCATTCAGAGATAGCAGGAGAGCTGTTGGTTACCATGCAGTGTCTCATTTAACAAAACTGAGTCTAGTTGGGGCGAGCTAAGGTGTTTTGATATTTCATCTCACTTTAATGATTAAGGCCATTTGCTTTCTATAATACTCCCGGTTTTGGTAGCGTCAAGAAAGTTTCGCACATTTTTGTTTAACGTTCTCAATCTGGTCATAGTTCGTATCCCAGCAACCCTTAAGGGTTGGCGATTTATCGGACTATCCTGCTGCCCTGGCCCTTTTGCAGTTCCCACAATCGTTTCATACTCACATATCGCTTCGTGCCCACTTGGTTCCGGCTATATGACATAACCTCATAGCAGCTAACATTAACGCCGACTGACCATCAGATAAGGTAAAATATTTTTCGCACATTATTATCGGGCCAATAGAAAAGCCCTCAATCTGGTCGATGGTTAAGGAAAAAAGAAACACTAAATCAATCAGAGAAAGGGCTTAATAATGAAAACGGCAGAATCGGAAAAAAACTTGACGGAGAAATGTTTTCCCTGTATAATATGAAAAAGTTCAATTTTCCTATCTTTTCTGAACGTTTTGATAATTTTCACTCTTTTCACATCGAACGAGCCAAGCAGAACTGTTTTTAAAATTTGAGGAAGGAGTAAGCTGAGTGTTTGGGCTCAAAAACCGTTTTTTATGTACGTGAATATGCTCATTAGATGGGTTGTATTTAGGGTTTTTACAGGAATTATTTTTTGGCTACAGGTCTCAATTTCAGAAGATATCATTGCCAAGTAAATGTTCTTTGGCTATACTATAAGTATATGTCATTAGCTTTGATAGTTCCAACAAACTAGTACAATAACGATGGTTTTTATTTGGGAGACATAACCATGGGAAGGAAATCGAAATGGGTTCGAGCAGGTAGGAAATTGGAAGCGGATATTTATGTTGACCTAGAAAGCGGTCGCACAAAACACGTCGGCACTAAGGTTACTGATGGTAATGTGCCGAAAGTGTATGATGGAGAGCCTAGTCTCAAAGGGTATGTTGCAGGCAAGATAGTCCAGAGTATACTTGGAAGGACTAAAAGGCGTTGACCGAAGATTTAATCATCTCCTTACTAGTCCGATTCTATTTTGTCAAGTGGGGAAGGCTCGGTTACATCTTTCAATGATGACTGACGGGCTTCAAAGTATTTGTTTCCTTTTCCAGCAATCTTAACATAAGGACAGGTTGACACTGAATCGTCATCTTCCAGAAGCATCCACAATCCATATGATTTTTCGATACCTTCCATACCATCTATGGCTTCTGCGTGCTCTTTTTCATGTTCAAATGCTTCATCAAATGCAGAAGCACAAGAAGGTGAGATATCTTTTAGTATATCAATGAATTCTTTGTAATCTGCTTCTGTCTTAAATTCACGACAATCGTCATGGTGTATTCGGCCTACATATTTACTCTCGATTTCGTCTGCATACTGTTTAAATGTTGAGGCATCAATCGTATCATCATATACCTGTTTATGAAGATCTGCCATTTCTTCCATATATTGCTCAAAATCGTTCCTCCGGGTGCGTACAGATTTCAACCACATACGCACTTCTTGGTATTCTTCGGGCATATTAATCACTAAATAGTAATTAATTATGTGGTTTATAAAGCTATTCGTGTGCCTAAAAGAGCCTACTCATAAATCCTAATTTTAGGTTTCATGGGGACTCATGGAAAAGTCTTGATGAATGGGAATCTAAGAGAAGTGTTCAGAAATCTCACCAATTCTGAACCTTTGAAAACCAAATGCTATTTTGTCTGTACTATCCGCTTATCAATCATATCTATTGTTATGAAATCAGCGCAAGCTTTTAATATACTAATCCCACAGATGAAACATAGATCAATCCAGAGGAGAAGGATGCAGAATTATCATTCGCTTGTGGAGGAGCTTGAATTGCTTAAGGATTTTTTTACTAGTAGTGCTGAGCGGGATTGTCCGTCATACTTCCATTTCGAAAGGAGAACTGGAGATTATCCTAAGAACGAATTTGAATTGGTGCAGGAACTTGCAACTGAGTTACAATCTGAGGCACGACCACAAATAGAAATTCTTAGAGATTTGGTCTCAACAGAGAGCGTCTTTGCATTGCCCTGTATAGCGCATTCAGTTGTGTCGTTACCCACAGATGAGGCCGAAGTCTTTGCACGACAGGTTGAGTTGTGGCGGTTCCAATCTATAGTTAACCAGTATTTACATAGTTGTTATTCTGAATGTGTCGCGTTAAAATACACAGATAATCTGGAATGCGAAGATAAATTGGACAAGAAGATTAATGAAGTGATTTGTTTGTTTCAACAGTATGTGGCTCCCTTGAAAGAACTAGGCTTGGAGATTAAAACATCTTTTCCAATTTTCAGATAAAGGGAATATTCAATGACGGAACGGTTGGAAATTAATAAAATGCCTTTTCTTATGCGGCCAGAATCCTTTATGCTTTTTACCGGAGCAGGTTTATCCGTTAGTAGTGGATTGCCTCTATGGAGTGAAATAAAAGATAATCTTCTCCGTCGCGTGTTTTTCTATCTACCAACAAGTGAAGACCGTGAGCAATCTTTCCTTGAAACGTACAAGACATTAATATCAAAGGAAGAACAGCAACCAGGAGGGTATTTAATGCCAGAGTACGTCACTCAAGCCTTCACACTATACTTTGGACGTATGGAACACGAAAAATTATTCAGAGACTTGTTGGGCGGTGAACCTTCGGATACATACTTATGGTTGTCCCAATTATGTGTTTCGTCAGCCATTAAGAGATACGCAACAGTAAATTTGGATGAAATGCTTGAAAATGCTCTTCTTATTTTAGAAATGCGAGAGAAGTTTAAATGGCAGGTTTTTTGTGCCGGTGATAGTATCCCTTCCCCTTCGATATTTGTTCTACATAAGCTACATGGTACCATTTCTCGTTACGATACATGGTGTATAACACCAGATCGTCTTATGAAATTTGATCCAGAGCAAAACACCTTGTTAAGTGCTCATTCAGCAGGTGTAGAATACATTCTATTCTACGGCTATAGTGGCCGTGACAAAGACGTAGAGAACTTCTTTAGGGAATGGTTGGATTCCCCCGCAGCTTCTCGGCTTAAGGAAGTTTGGTTTTGTTCCCGTCATCCTTGGCGTGATAAACCACCATTAGCAAGTGCGTTCGAAAACTGGGGTATTAATGTAAGGCATAAAATAACACCTGAAAATAGCGCTTTATTTTTTAAGAGTTGGGCACATAAAGTCGGCATAGCTAATTTGAGACCATTTGAGTCAATATCTATCGGAGAAAGAAAAAGAGTTTTCTCGTATTTTTCTAGTGATGAGACATATGTCAAACCAAGTTATTATCAGCCTGATGTTCTTGAAAAACATTTTTCAGATTATCCAGTTGTTACCTCAGCTTCCTCACCCTTTATCTTAGCTGGCGACTATGGTATCTATATGGGCGGGCAAGAAATTTTTTTCACACTTCCTATAAGAACATGGTTAGGTATACGCCCCTCCCAAAAAACAGAATTTTCTGTGCGTATTACACCAGCCCTGAATGACATATATGGCATTGATTATCTTACTGACATTTCGAGCCGCTTTGATACTGTCCTCAATAAAATAATCAGTTATATATATACCTTGCCTCCATTTTCGGACCATCTTAAGGATTTAAATGGGCTAAGCGTTAAACTCTATACTGAAATACCGCCACGCACAGGACTTGAGGATAATCTAACAGTACTTATGCTGATAGCTTTGGAAGCATTATGGGCTGCCGAAACAAGAAATTGCGTTGGGCCTCTTTCACAACTTATTCCAAATATCCTTCCAACACTTTTCGAAGCTGAATATAAACGACGGCCAGAAACTGGATATTTACACCTATTGCCTGCCATAACCGGATTGCAAGCCTCAGGCAAGAGGATAGTGATAGCAGACAGAAGTGAGAAACTCCCGGATATTCGTAGGGGGCTGGATTACTTTGAGAATGAAAATTCCCCTGATAAAGTTCAGCCCAATACACTACTTCTAAATTGCCGTACTTTACCAATCGACAAACAAACACATCGGATATCACTTGCTGTGTTGCCCCGGGCCCCTTTACCAGGTACTCCAAGTGTCCCTACACGTGAGGCAGTGCGTAAACTTCTGCGTCAGCAACAAGCAAAAGGATTCGGTGGTTTGCACGCTCTATCAATCCTTACAGGCTCTGTAAGACAATCCATCGAAACAGCTTTCGAATGGTCCAAAATAGGTCCTGTTTTGAGTGCGTACCAGTGTCTGCTTCATTCTATTGAAAGGAGCAGTTATTCTGCCAATACACTGCTGGGAAGATTACTACAAGAGCCTTCTGTTGCAGGCTGTAAGTGTAGTGGCGCTGGCCCTGGCGGTGCGATGCTTATTATCTCAGAAATCCAAACGAGTCCACGAACTGATTCTCTTAAGACAGCCCTTAGAGAAGTCGGAGCAGGACTGTATATAGATCACATTGAACAGATTGATGATAATAGATTCACCCCAATTAGGTTCGACAAATTACCGTGTTAAAAACCATTTCGCCATTGAAAAATTTCTTGTGGCGTACCAATCTCTTGTTGTGAACTGTAAAAGGTAACTATCAACCAATTAGCTTCAGTAAGGAACTGCCGGAAAGCTGCTTTATTAATGCGCATAAAAATTCAAATCTCATAGGTTACATATAGCTTTGCTGGGGACCCATGTTTAAGCGCATGCACGGCATGTTGTGGATGCATAAGCATTTTAAACCTCTCAAGCCCAAATCTCCTCAGGATGACTATGGATGAAGATGATCTACAGCCTTATCAAAGGCTGGTGCTTTCAGTTATACGAGAGGCGGAATCTAAGGACGATAAAAAGCATCGGGAGGATCGCCAATGACAATTGCATTTCATGATGATACGAAACGAAAACTTCCCGGTTTTGCCATAGACATCATTACGAGGAACCATAAGCTTGAGTTTATTCTTTACCTCAAGGCAATGAAGCTGATTTCAGCATTAAATGAACGCAGGCAATCAACTTATCTCTCCTTACCAAGTATCAGGCGGACACTTTCCTCGATGACAATTGATCGAACAATGGCCAGGTTCCTGCTACGGGATCTGTGTGAGTGCGGCTTCATTTCACATGTTCCCGGCCATGGATACATGCTGAGCCCTGCCATCATTGATCTTCAGTCTTTCCCATACAGGCCTGAGCATGCCAAAAATCCTGCCTGAAAGCCATTCATACCCGTTATGAATTCTTGTATATACCTATTGGTGAGCAGGAACAATAGTGTTCTTATTCTGTTCGCTGCTTATGTTATGGGCCTGCCGAAGTAATTCCTTGAATTGTTCTGCAAGTACTGGATTTGTCGCAATAGTGTTCATCTGGGCTTCTATTTCTTTATCGACATCCCTCTTTGCTTGGACCTCTTTGTCAAGCGCCTGGTTACATTGGTAACAGAAGCGGTAGCCAGTCGGATTTGTTACACCACAGCTACCGCAGGCTTTTGGCCCCTCAAGCATCTGAGGCTCCCCCAGTTCAGGGGATATCTTGCCGTACATCGCAAAATATCTGTTGTTCAGGTTTCTCTGGCTCTTGTGTATGTACTTGGCAGGCATCTTGGAGGACTTGGTCCATCCGAAGTATTTCCGGAGCATCATTTCACCCCAGTTCAGGTCGTCCAGCTGGCTGGCTCTTGCATGCCTGAAGATGTGCGGATGGATATGCACCCTTTTTTCCACGTCAGAACGCCTTGCAACCTTTGTTACAATACCTTCGATACTGGCGATTTTAAGATTGCCTTTTGGGTTGCTGTACTGTGGATGGGATATGAACAACGCAGCTTCAGGGTCTTTTGAAAATGGATGGTAATTGTTTATGTAGTTCTTCAGGTCTTCTGCGCACACGCAAAGGGGTATCCGTCTGGTCCTCTTGGATTTGCTTTTGTGCTCCCAGATGGTTAGGATAAAACCGTTATCGTTCCAGGATATGTCTTTAAGTTGTAGCAGGCTTATTTCCCCCACCCTTGCCCCGCTTTCTGCCATTAATGAAATAAGGGCCCGGTCTCGAGGATTATCTGTTGCTTCTATCATCCTTTTAATCTCATCAACCGTAGGCAGTTGTTCCGGATCTATTTCTTTATAGCTGTCGATTGATTTAAGCTTCATCCAGCGAACGCATTCAGGGTATTCGTGTACATCCATACCATGAATCCACCGGAAAAAACGCTTGACCTGGAACTTCACATGGTTTATTGATGATTCTGATAGTTGCTTTTCGACATTTCCTGTTTTTACACGACGCCTTGTATCCTGAAACCTGCGGTTCTTAGCCATGTCAAGGAAGGTCACTATATCCAACTTATTGAAATCCTTGAAAGGCTTTTCCCCGGCGAATTGGCACAAATTGTGCAGGGTGATTAGCGTTGAATACCGTGTACCGAGTTTGTGCCCGTTATGTTCGCATTCCTTGTCGAATTCAAGGACTCGTCCTATGTTAGTCTTTAAGGTTTTTGTTTTCTTTACCTTTTCCAGTTTTGATTTCCAGTCGTTTCCCCTGTTAGTAGACCTCATTTCCCCTGAAAGTTTTTCCAGTTTTAACTTCATAGAGCTCTCGATATTGTTTCGACGCAACTCCTCGTTCTTTATATACGACATTTTGTTCACTCCTTATCCCCATTTTCATGGGGGGTATAAATAGACCGGGTTTAAGCTTAGCTGTGGGGGAAACTAAGGTTTTTAAGCTTTTCTCTGTCAAAACTTGCCAAAACCTGACAAAAACCAGACCAAAAGAACAAAACCCCACCACAATAAGCTGTAATAAACCTCTTTAAGTTGACAATACAATGACCGTGGCGTACTTTCTTCTGTGGTAGAAGTACGCGCACTGGTCACTACCTTAAACCGGTAGAAGCTACAAGAACTGTTTTTATTGGCCACAATCCCTAAAAAGCTCCAAAGAGCCTGAGCAGGCCGCCGTCCGACTTACCTCTTAGAAATTGCTGCAGAATCGATAATATGGTGATAATAGCACCTGCACCAACACAGGGCCACCACCATGTTAATTCATATCCGAGTTTCGAAGCAACTACTTTTATTATGAACCCCAATACAAATCCACCGACTACAATACCAATAATATTGATAATAATTTTTCCGATTGGACCAAATTCTTTTTTTGCCATTTTTACTCCGCCTTTCTATGCGTTAATTTAAAGAATTGTGAAAAGGGGCGCAGACCACATGGCCAGCGCCCCCGTTTAATCATTTTATCGACGTGAAGAAGTCCGCTATTTTCTGTTTTCTTGCTTCTCTCCTTCTGCGGATATATGCTCGACGCCTTGATTCTGGGGTCGATACTATGCCCCAATCACAACCGTGAAACCTACTAACATAATAACCACTGTTTTTCATATCTCGTTTCCTTTCTCCGCAACGATATAAACGGATAAAGATTATTGTAAAGAAGTTAGAAAGGGGCGCAGAACAACCGCGCCCCAATTTACTTGTTTTATCAAGAGCCTTCAAACAGCTTCTTCCGCTTCTTACAATGAAACACTGGCTTCAACACGTTCGGTGCGGTTGGTAATAATGATGCTCGCACAACGAAAGGTTGTAGTCCATTGATGCACTTTCAAGTCGCCGTCAAACCTGAGTCTGCAATTCTGCTCAAACTCTTTTGCGCTATCACAATTGCGAAGAAAGTTTTCAAGCTCTGCTCGTATTTCTTTGTCTGACAAATCGTTGTAGTGTTTATCGGTGAGCCATTGGACCTTTTTCTTCTGAGTAGCTTTGCGTTTGTCTGCGTCGTGTTTCCAGTGGATATCGATCTTAGGTTCATCTTCTAATATGGCGTTTGTTAAGTGAATGCCCGCATATTGACCGGGATGTAATTTACTATCCACTAATATCCAAGGCTCAGAGTTATTAATCATGACCAATCTTGCACTTGGATACTCACCCGGATCAACAGACTCATCACCGGCTACACCATATTCACTATCAAAACGTCTGAAAACTATGCTCCGCTCATGGATCACTATATTGTTAACATGAAGCAAGTGATCCAGATCTTTGCGCCACCTGAATCCCGGTAGATCCACCATCTCTTCCAAGGTATTTAGCCATAGGTGATCTGCATGGAATAGGGCAGAGATTGTGGTTGTGTCGTAAATGCCCACAATATGGATGTTGCGGTAATCGGTGCTTACCTGGTCTGGGGAATCTGGGGGAAGACCAGACTCGAAATAGATATGCCAACGATTATCCAGGGGTGCATTTCCAGCTCTCTGGACACCCATATTCATAACACTAAAACTGTCCACTCCACTGAATGGACCGAATGATGCATCAAGCGAGGTTTTGAGCTTGAATGTGGCAGATTTGCCGCGGAAGCAGCATGCTATCAGGCCATCCACATCCGGTCCAACGTCTTTGTTCCTGTTTGGTGGAATACCGGCATCAACAATAATGTCCGGGGTTGCCACTGTTCAGAGAGGCTTACCATCCCGGAATGTAGGTACATGTACTTTTGTTCTATTCTTTTTCATAACGCTTTTCCAGCCTTTCTGCGCAGAATTGTTCATCCCTAACATGAAAACGCTGGGAATGCCGGTCTCGCGCTCCCGGCTTAGTTTATAGAAAATTGAACCGTTACCATTAACGGCCCGTCCTGTCCCCCACCCGTTAACTTCGCAAAAGCGAACATGGCAGCGGGCCAGCGGGTGGGGTTAAGGTCAGGTCGTTGTTGGACCTGTTTTTTCTTTCTGCATTTTTTGCTCCAATCTCTGCCTGCTGCTTTGGCAGGCAGGTTAAACAAAAGGTTTATTTAGTTGAATGTTTTATCATGATTCGAATCGAAACAAGAATGGTCACAATAAATACCGACCCTAGCAGTATTATTTCGTCTTGTTCAACTTCTGCACCCATTATCAAGGCTACCACAAAAGCGGAGGCAGAAAACATTCCCAAGATGAAACAAAGCCACCACCACTTATTCAGTTCGCTCTTATTCCCTGTCTTCCACATGTTTAGAAGCCCGACAATACCGTATGCAAAAAATATCATAGTAACCATTCCAAAAAAAACCGATGTTGTATCTATTATTGTTGTCATTTTTATTCCTTTCCAATTTTTATACCATTAACAATTTTCTCTGTCCAACCAAGACATACCCGATGAACAAAGACCCATCCCGAGATAGGCCCGGGGTTAAGATTTTATTAGTGTTTATGTGCGTAAACAGCGCATATCCATAGCCCTTTGGCTGGCAAAAGCAAGCCACCCAAGACGCTGGAACAATGGTCTTTGGCCGGACACTTATTCCCATTGGGGTTTATCTATTATTTTTCCGGCACTATGTCCACAAGCTCTAGCGCTTGGGTGGGCTTTATCCTTTAATCCAATTCGGACGCAAACTAGCTGATTGGAAATCAACCAGTCATGATATGCGATGTGTTGTATTAGTTTGTTGGGACGGGAACCGAGCCTTTGACAGCTGCGGGCCCTAAATGGACACTCGACTTGGACCATTCGGCATAAGTCGAGGAGCCATTAAACATATAATTGAAATGATATTCTATATCCTATATTCATGAAATAGTATATATGGTTTTATAAATGTATCGTTTTTAACTATTTCATAGTGACAATGATTGCAAGGCCGTTTTTCTGGTTTGGAAAACCCTAAACCCTATTTTAACCATAAGCCACATAAATTAAATAATGGCCAGCAAAATCCGAAGAAGAGTGAAGAAGCCAGCCAAAAAGCCTGGTAAGAAGTCCAAGCATATACTGGTTGGCACTATTAGGATAAAGGCCAAAGGCCTTAAGGTATATGAAAAGACCAGGACGTCCTGGAAGCTCTCCTCGGCACAGCTGCCGGATGCAATGCAGGTGGTGAAGCTGTTCAAGGCGCATGGCAAGTTTGGTTTTCTGGTTGATAAGAAGGATAGCCGGTTCCTCAAGGGACAGCTGTCTCCCGAAGGCAAGTGCCAGGGAGCCAGGATCAACATCCTGCCTGACGGCAGGAAGCTGGACAAGGCATATTCTTTGTTCGCCAGTCACCTGACAATCCACGACGAAACATCGAACGACCACTGGGATGTCATTTATCATAACCCGGGCGGTACATGGTCCTATGTTTATACGCTCAACAAAAGGAGGAAGGCTGTCAACAAGAAGTACAAGGCTGTGAAGGAGTTTGAGAAACGCTATCCTGTCTTGAAGCGCAGGGTTTCAGCCGCACTCCGAAACAAAAAGGATGGCATGGCAGTGCCCATGTACACACTGCTGGAGACCTGCATGAGAGTTGGCAATGAAATCTATTACAAGGCGCACGGCCACAAGGGCCTGACAACACTGAAGAAAAGGGACATCTCAATCAAGGGCAGGAGCGTGACGTTCAACTACAAGGGTAAAGACGGGGTGCCCAGGCTGATTGTACATGAATTCCCGGCCACATACGTGAGCAGGCTGAAGGATATGATGCGTCCGCTGAAGGGCTCATCATTCGTTTTCACAAACCCTTCAACCGGCCACCCAATGAGGGACAGGGAATTCAAGCAGGCCTTCAAGAAATACTGTGGGAAGGATTTCTATCCGCACATCGTCAGGTCTTACTATGCGACCATGGAGGCCGAGAAGTTCCTTAAAGCGCACAGAGCACACAAGGCACGTGAGGCTTCTAAGAAGGATATGAAAAAGGAAACACTCACATTATTCAAGTCAATAGCCGAGAAGCTTGGGCACAGGAGATACATCAAGAAAAAGCATATGTGGAAAGAGAACTACAATGTCACCATACATAATTATATCCAGCCCGATCTCGTGGACAAAATCAAGGCGCTTGCTAAATGAGAATCTGAGAACCAAAAAAGGATAAATGGGAAAACTAAGTTACAAATTCTTTATGCCCTTGACGTCGATGAGCTTCATGCCATCCTTTGCTATGTTCAGCGGATGGACCAGCGTTGAATGGTTGGTCCTTCTCATCTTCCTTATAAGAAGAGTGCGCTTGAACTCCTCGGTAACAGGTATGAAGTCGAGCTTCACTATGGCGTCTACTACATATTCCACTATGCCGCGGCCGGAAAGGGCCGCCGAGGCCTCGGGTACGGTGCTGGTAAGGATCGAGGTTATCTCCAGCGTCTTGAGCTTGTTCACCAGCTGCATCAGCCCGACCTTGGCAAAGTATTCGTCCTTTATGAACATCTCCACAAGGGAGACAGAATCTATGACAAGCCGTGTTGCCTTGGTCTTTCTCACCGCAAGCTCTATCTTGCTTGTCAGGTTGAATATGTAAAGCTTGACCAGCTGCGCCACTTCCTTGGGCCCCATGCTCCTTGTCGGAAGCGTGGGCATTATGGAAAGGAAATGCAGCTTGCCCTGGTCCACCAGGCTGTCCAGCTCCCAGCCGAACATGGCCCGTATGTCGTTCTTGACGTCCTCTGCCCTCTCCTCGGTAGTCACGTAAAGGCACGGCTCCTTGTTGGTTGCTCCTGCATAGAGAAAGCTCATGGAGAATGCTGTCTTGCCGGTCCCTGTCTTCCCTGTCACCAGGTTTACGCTGCCCTTGACCCATCCGCCGTTCATGTGCTTGTCAAGGCCCTTTATCCCCGTTGCCAGTCGTTCAATCTTAAAATCCGACATATTATATCCTTTGTACCTTCTTCTTAATATTGTTTATTGTTTAACTGGTGGTTTGTCCTGCTTGCCCGGCCCTTTCAGCTTCCTTCTCAGGGCCCTGGGCCCTCCAGTGAGCCAGTTTAATACGCCCCTTGCCGACAGCTTCTCCTTCATCAGCTTTTTCTTTTCTTCCGCCTTTTCGGCTGCCTCGCCCCTCACACCCAGCAGCTTTTCCTGCCCGCCGATCAGCATATCATTGAATGCCTTCTCGTTTATCTTGCCCATGAAGTACTGCTTCTCTATCTCCTTGCGCTTCTTCACCATCTCCTTTTCCAGGACAGCCAGCTTCTTTATATCCTTACCCAGGCGGTTCAGCGGCAACGCGATCTCCATTATGATGTAGGCATCAATGATTACCACTATGATGCCGATGATTATCCACCATTTCAGGTCAAGTATTAATTCCTGTATCTCAAGGCCTGTCATGCTGCCCTTGACCTGGGCTGCTGTTGATGCCGCGGAATCTATGCTGGACCGCATTGTCCTGATGTCGTCCCTTGCTATGCTTGTTTCCGCGTCCTTGATGGCCTGCTTCATTTCCTCGACCGAGGCCTCGAGCTCGGCCGTCCACACACCAGCTACCGCATACTCCAATACACGGCTTTCCAGTTCAGCCAGCTCCTGCGTAAGCGTTTCGAGCTCGCCGAAGATGGGGTTGTCAGTTATCCTGACGTTCACGGACTTGCTCTTTTCCAGCCAGTTCCATGCAGCTGTTACAGTCATCACATCATAACCAGGATCCTGAAGAAGGCTGGAATGGATCACGAAGGGAACGTCCACGGATGCCTGCGTGACAAGGTCCACCACCCTATGGGTCGGGAATAAGCTGCAGGATTGCCTTTCCATGCTCGCGTTTACTTCAAGGGTTATGTTCGCCTCCCCGCTGTTTGTGAATGTGATGATTGCTGTCGCATTCTCGCCGCTTTTCATTGTAATGCTTTCGATTGATGATGTCATGTTGAAGTCCCTTTCAAGTATGCACTCTGTATGCGGTATGCATTGACTCTCATTGTCACAGCCCGAGGGCGTGCAAACCCTTGTCTGGTACATGGCTGTTATGCCGCACCCGCCAATGCCGCACCCTGCGTCTTCCCATGTAGTGCAGTTGCATGAAGGCTCTGTGTCCCCTGCAGGCGGCGTGCCACCTGAAGGCCCCCCACCAGGCGGTGTGTCATCGCCACCCGAGCCAGATGTCTGGGTTTTCATGGTAATGCTGTTGCTGCCGGTGTTGTTGTAGCTATCAGACACATAGGCGTAGAGCGTGAATGATGCATCATTCGTCCCTGGCGTGGTTATTGTCATTGTTGAATTGGAATATGTGGGGTTTGTTGTTTTTGTCATGGTATGGTTGGTCCCGGAATACGAGAGGTTCACGCTCATGGTATAATTCGTGGTTGTTCCCCTACTGTAATTCACCCGCACATATACTGGGGTGACTGTGTTCACGTTCTGGCTCAGGCTATACCTCCTGTTTGTGTAGAGGTCCGGCAGGAAATATGGGACCAGGGTCCTGCTCACATTGAAGGCAAACGTGCCATTGCCTATGTTCGCCCCATATAAGGAATCAGTGGCATTTATCACCTCAATCGTCCAGTTGCCGACCCGGTCTGAGGTGTTTATGAAATATGTATAGTTCGTTACCCCGCTGGCGTCTGTGAGGTTCTGCTCGGTTTGATTGAACTTGGTCATGTTCACTGTCCAGTTCAGCCCGCCCATCACAAGACCGTTAACGCCTATGGCTAGCAGCCGTAGCCCTTCCCCTCGGTTGTAGATGGCAGTGTTGTCAACATAATTATCAAGGGTCACATTATAGCTGGCGTACGCAGTGAAGTTCAGGCCCATGGCCAGATCATTGGTCCAGTCCGACCAGTTCACGTTGCTGTTGAGGTCCTGGGTAGTGATGTTCACGCCGTAATTGCCCGTGGAATTAACCGGCATGTCGGCATTGGTTGTGTTGAAGAAAATAAACCACAGGTCAGTTGATGACTGGTTCTGGTTCATTGTCCCTGTCACACTCTCGCCGCCAGGGTATGCCACAGTCGCTGTGACACTGACTGGGCTTGTGGTATTGTCCGTCACATTGGCTATGATGCTCAGGTTGGTATACAGGTTGGTCTTGTTGGTGGTCACGTTCCTGTACCTGAATACAACAGAATTCACCACAGGTGGATACGGGTCTTCTATGACCTGCAGCACCATGCTCTGGTTGTCATTGGTGCTGGCATTGTAATAGATGCCTGGCTGGTTGGTTATGTTGCATATTATGGTGTAGTTAGCCCCTGTGGTATTTGTTTCAGTATAAGAAGTGATGGCCCAGCCGCTCGTGTTCGTAAGGCCCCATCCGATCAGGCCGCTTGAATTATAGAATGACACGTTATACCCGTTCACAGGCTCTGAGGAAAAGCTGTCAACAACCCCACACAATAGCTTCACTGAGCGGTTGCCAAGCGTGCTGTTGTCCGTGGCATTGGTCGCTATCTGGTTAACAGTCGCATTGCTCCACAAATAGAACCAGCTCACCATCCCGGCCGCTGTTGTGGTGTTCTGCTGCCAGAAGGAATCCCATGCCCTGAACCCGATTGTATAGTTCCCTCCCAATTTAAACTGTGTGACATTGGAGAAGTTCATCGTATAGTTCGTATAGTTCCCGGAAAAGTTACCAAAACCAGCACCAATAGCAGAGAGGTTTATCTCCTGGTAATTCCCCATATTGCTGTCATTAATCAGCACATACCCATCCGCAACCGACACCGATGATGCATTCCAGTGCGCAGACACGTTCAACAATCCACCAACCCGCGTATAGTTCAGGCCATCCAGCCCAACCGCACTCCCATTCGGATATGTCAGGTTATGCCAGTCCGCCCTAAATGGGCTCACCGTAACATTGATGGCTAGGTAGTCGATTTTAACCCAAGAATCAGAAACAGATTGTTTTTTATCTTCAAATAACAAATACATTTTTCCATCTGTTTGATTAACATAGTGGGTCAGGTTTCTATCGGTCCAACTTAATATACTTGTGGAGTTTTCTTCGACTGAACTAGATGTTTCGTTTAAGAAAATCCAAGTATTATTATTAAAATTATAAATGCTAATATTGAAATTCTCAGTAGAGGGCGATTCGACATTAGCTATTACTTCAATATTTGCTGGTTCTGACTCATTATAAACCGTATTAAAAAAGTAACTCCACTTCAATTCGTATGTTGTCATATTTTCATTAATATATTCCGGATCAGTAGAAACGATTTTTGTATTGGTATAATCTGTGCCTAATGGTAAACCGTGGGAAAATATGGTTCCTTCACCATCAGCACTGTTATTCTCCACAGTGGTTTTTGAATAAACCGCAAACCCAGTGATGCTAACATTAAAGCTGACAATAAAGAGCGCGACGATGGCTATTACAACTAAACCAGAAACCCTAATCTTTGTATTTCCAGCTATGTCTATCAGATCCACTTCTACCCTTATTATTATTAGTATAGAGGGGTATTTACGTTTTCTCTTGTCGGAATATCAAGAATATCGTAGATTAGGCGAATCGTGTCCATTTCACGCCTAATTATGTATATACATAACTTTATAAACCAATTAAAACAAATAAATAAATACAATTACCATTATATTACTGCGAAGTAGTGACTACCATTAAGTGGTGATGAAAATATGAAAAAAGCAAGCATGGGTGTCGCAGCTGCTGTGGGAATATTGATTGTCTCTTTGTTAGCCATTTCTCTGATCTTTACTGGTGGGTTGGTTAGTGTTAGAGCTGATGGTCCTGAGGTATGTGATGGTTCAGATAATGATGGTGATAATTACACAGATGAATATGACGATCCATTTTTTGGTGGACCGAGATATGTAGGTCAGTCATGTCATGGTTTAGGTGAGTGTGAATTTGGAACTGTTGAATGTAAAGCAGGTTCAAATGAAGTTGATTGTTCTACAAATCCTGGTGGCAGTGAAGATGAGTCAGAACCTGAAACAGATTATGATTGTGGTGATGGTTTAGATAATGATTGTGATGGAAGCGTAGATGAAGATTTTGTTTATGAAGACCCGGAATGGGGAGATAGAACATTAGAGCAATCATGTAATGGTATTGGTGAGTGCAGTATAGGTGTAGTCTATTGTGCAGATACTAGTACAGCTGACTGCAGCACTAATCCTGGTGGTGGTGATTATGACGGCTCACCAGAAACCTGCAACAGCCTCGACGACGACTGCGACGCCGCGACAGATGAGGATGGCGTTTGTAATGTTGGGATATTAGTCCATGACAGGTGGAACCTTATATCATTCCCATTTGAGCCAGTTGACACTTCCATAGAAGTCGTTCTTGCTGACATAATGGATAATGTCATAGTTGTGAATACGTTTGAGCCGGGTGGCGTTGGAGCAAAGACGTATGACCCTCAAGAGCCCGAATCTAGTGACCTTGAATATATGGATAATCTACATGGCTACTGGATAAAGGTCAATGAGACTGTGGATTTGGTGGTTGAATGCACAGACCCTTCCAGCAAAACAGTTACCTTGGGCGAAGGTTGGAATTTGATAAGCTACATATGCAATTCGTTCAATGATGTGGAAGATGTGTTTGGTAGCATAATGGACGATGTAATAGTCATAAACAGTTTTGATAACAGCGGTGGTGCAAAGACGTACAACCCGAATTTGCCGCCTATGTTCAGTGATTTAGAGCAAATGAAGCCAGGGTTCGGATACTGGGTAAAGATGAGCAACCCGGCCGAATTAGATTACTCAACGGTGTGTTAGGTGTTTAAAAAATTAACATGTAAAGATAGTAATAAGAGAGGACGAGAATATGACAGTGTTCGGAAAATACTTGATAATTGCGGCGATTGTTGCAGCACTGGCATCATTTACGTCAGAGGCGGATGCCAAGGATTATCGTGACGCAATGGATATTCCACCAACCCCATATTTCTCGACTGTTTGGTCACAGAACTCGCCTGATGTAGACCCTAGTAATGAAAGTAAAGTGGCTTTTCTTGCTAAGGCAGACGACCCTAACAAGCTGATATGTGTTGGGATAAGCCCTGATGACGGCCTACCCAAAGGCAATTACCTGGCTCGTGTTTACGGTGACGACCCCGGAACACCTGAAAAGGACGGTGCCGATCCCAATGAAAAACTCGAGGTAATGATTTATGACGGTGTAGGTTTCAGGGCGTACGAGGCAGATGCCAATGATTTCTATTTCGACTGGAGCAGATTGGGAGACTACATAGAGCTTGACGTTGCTAAAGGTGAAAGGGTTAAATACAGTTTACCAGATCTTCTAGATTATGCCTATTGGTGGATGGCTGATTGTGATGGGAGTAACAACCACTGTGGATGGTGGGATGTAGACTTGAGCGGGTTCATCAATTACCTTAAGGATTTTGGTGATCTTCACGACAACTGGGAAGGTAATGAACCCCCTACGGAGAAATCACTGCCAGCAGGCAGCATTGCTTATGCTAATGGTGCGATGGGTGAAGCATCACAACCTCTTGAAGATGATGGTGATGATGATATTCCTGATTCACCAGAAGCACTGGAACCGGAATTGGTAGAAGTGGAGTAGAACGGGAGAAAGAAGGGAGAACAATAAAAAGGCGGTAAATGTGGTATGGGCAGGAAAACTGACGTGGTCATTGGATTGGTTTTGATAGGCCTGGCTCTCTTTGCCATAGACTTCTATACAGACGGTGCCATAAGCGGCGCCATTGTCATCGAGGATATTGATGCTTATTTCATGGATTTGGTGGATCAGATAGATGCAGGACTGTCTTCAGACAATGAAAGTGCGATGCAGGAGGATCTAGGGCAAGATACTGGTGAAACAGCAACAATAAACCTCACAGTGCCTTCAAACGAGAGCGGCATGACCCTTACCATGGAGCCTGTTGATGAGGAGCCGGGAAACGAGACCGAGCCCCCAGAGGAAGATGTTGATGTTTCAGGCAGCACCGGGACAGGCGCGAGCTCGGCTACGGGTAGTGGTTCAGGCAGTACTGGTGGTGGAAGCCCACCCCAGCCCCCAAGCCAGCCACCTGAGACTCCAGAGCCTCCAGCAGAGCCTGAGGATGAATGCACTGAAGAGAATGAATCCGTGGACTGTGATGACAATAACACATGCACCCTGGATGTTTGTTCAGGCGACCCGGCACAGTGTTCTAATTATGTTATAGTGGAATGCATACCAGCTGATGGCTGCTGCCCAGATGGCTGCAGCTATGAGAATGATACTGATTGCGAAGCGCCAGAGCCTCCAGCAGAACCGCCTGAAGACATGCACTTCTCATTTGCTGAGAACTATACAATCCCGAATGACTGGATGGATGTTTACGGCAACCTTACCATAGGCGGGGAGCCAGCCCAGATTGGTGATGAGGTGGCTGCGATTGACCCTGACGGCATTGTTTGTGGTATTTTCAGGGTAAAGCTTGAAGGCAGGTACGGGTTTGTCCATGTTTACAAGGATGATGGCGGAACACCTGAAGACGAGGGCGCTGAGATGGATGACGTTATTACGTTCAGGGTTTATGACTGGAGCGAGGATGCTGAGCTTAATGCAACTGCTTCTGTGGATGTCATATGGGTTGGCGGTAGGGCCCGTGTAGAGGCTGACTTGACGGCTTAGTTGCTTTTTCTTGTAGTGGATGAAAAAGGACTTAAAACTTGTTTCTAATTAATAAGGTGTATGGGACCTGATGGAGTTAAGGTTGGCGCGGTTGGCGCGAGTGAAGTCTTGTTTGTTGCTGCTGCAATGCTTGTTTTGCTGTCTGTTTTTATTATGATGGCTGCGGTGACTGTGCATGCGGATAACGGGCAAGACCCTATCCCAACATATGACTGGCATGACTTCTACGGGGATGTTTTTGGTTCAGGGGAAGGTGGAGCCGGGGGCGCTGAGCCTGGTGACATTGTGACGGCAAAAGACCCTGACGGGGTTGTTTGCGGTAAGTATGTGATTGGGACTGCTGGGAGGTACGGCTTCATGCATGTGTATACGGATGATTCCTACACCCAGGATGTGGATGAGGGCGCGGTGTACGGCGACATTATTTCATTCTATTACAACGGCTCCAGGATGAAAGAGAATGCGACATGGCTCGGCAGCAGGGCCAGGACAAACATCAACCTGACCATCCGGCTGGTCGGGGACGTGGACTGGGATTGTGCTGTGGGTATCATTGACCTGGCTGCGGTTGGGCTGGCATTCGGGTCTGGACCGGGTGATGGCAGCTGGAACCTTGACGCTGACCTGACTGACGATGGCACGGTGAACATATTCGACCTGGCCACGGTTGGGCTTCACTACACTGATGTGTGCTAGGATTATACATACTGGGCTGATGACTGCTGGGGTGTTAGCCTTAAGCAGATACTTATATATTAACCGGGAAGGCAATACAATAGTATGAATAGTATGAATCCAAAAAAGAAGGTGGAAGAGGCAGTGAGGGATGTTTTGAAGAGGGAAAAGAATATAGAGGTCGGCTACATATACGGCTCTTTTGCCAAAGGGAGCGAGGAGCCGAGGGATATTGATGTGGGGGTAGTGGTCAAAGAGCCCTCCAAGGCCGGAAATGACCCATATTTCGAATCTGAACTGGGTCTCAAGATTGAGGAGAAGCTGAAGTCCGGACTGCCTGTAGAGGTTAGGGTCCTGAACAATGCGGGCATGAGGTTCAAGAACCAGGTCATCAGGCACGGCAAGGCCGTATTCACTCGGAACGAAAAGGACAGGGTCAGCTTCGAGACCATAGCGAGGTCAAATTACTTTGATTTCAGGCCGTTCATGCGGGAGTATGAAAGATTCAGGGCAAAGAGGTTCGGGTTATGAAGCCGGAAAAGGAGCTCATAGAAGGGAAGATAGATATCATAGAGAAAAACCTAGGAGTTCTGGAAGGGATGGGCAAGGAGAAGTATGATGATTTCAGTTCTGATTACAGAAACATCCTGGCCGCGAAGCACGGCCTGCAGGAATGCATAGAAGCATGCCTCGATATAGCCAACCACATTGTTTCTGCGATGGGTTATCGCAAGCCCGAAGACTATAAGGACATGTTCAAGGTCCTGGTGGAACAGGGGATAATAGGCAAAAAACTTTTTGAGCGCCTGAAAAAGATGGCCAAGTTCCGCAACCTACTGGTACACCGTTACGAAGAAATAGAAACTAAGAGACTCCATACCATACTCAAGAATGACCTCGGAGACATAAGTAATTACGTGAAACAAATTCTCAGGTTTGTCAGGAAATGATTTTGCATACATCATTTCACCCACTCCACATGTAATCTTTTATCATTTCCTCCAGAATTCGACCTGGCGACTGTTGGGGTGAATTATGCTGATACGTGCTAGTTATGGGTGTAGCAGGTTCAAACCAGCTTTTTTAAATCATGATGTCAAGAATTGGGTATGGGACGGGGGCTATCAATTGTTTTTCTTGTGTTCTTTGTCACGTTTGGGTTTATTCTTGCCGGTGTCTCCGGACAGGCTATTGATAATATTGATAATGATATGTTGGTTGCAGGGGATGTCCCTGGATACGTCATGACAATGGATGAATTCCTTAGTAATGTCAATCAAGACGAATCAACGGAATCGCCTTTGGGCAAACTTAATGAAGGGTTTGGACTGCCCGCCTTTTCAGCATTAAGCACGACATGTCATTCCAGCCCATGCACGATAGGGAGTGATGTCGATGTCTATTACTACCATCAAGACAATTACCTATATTCTGGTTCTTGCGGCAGTAGCAGTGCTTGCAATACATGCTATTTTGATGAAGATCTGAATACCTGTTCAGACACTAGGGGAATGTATGTTGGTTGTATTGGAATCTGGGATATTGAGGGGGTCAGGATTGGCTTTGAGGGTCTGGGCGGAAGCCCTAGCGGGAACCTGAGGATATTCATGGATGACCAGGACTGGGATTTTATCGACGAGTGTCATATAGAAAGGCTATTCAGTGACCGGAAGGAAATAGCAAATTATGCCGAGGCATCCTGCACTGGCTCGTGGGAGGATTATATCACTAGCCTAATAGCCGTGTCGGAATTTGGCCAACCCGACTCATTCCTTCCGGATGAAAAGTATTCAAACCCAAATATCGTATGCGGGGGCTCATGCGAGTCAGACGACCCAGAACCAGACAAGCCGGTCTGGGCTTGCAGATGCGCGTGCCCCATCCTTGGCGGGCCTGGCTGCTCGACAAAATCCGGCGGAGAATACAGCTTTTATTTCGATTTTGATGATGATGGGTGGTTTGGTAGCTGGCAGATCAAAAATACCAAGGCATATTTTCTTCGCAGGAGTGATACATATTCTACGTCAGAATTCACATTCTCGGTTCCTGTGGCCGATATAGAATCGGCTGAGCTTGTTTTTGATGTTATTGGTGAAGGTGATCCCATTCTACCTCAGGGTGAACTGGAGGTTCATGTGTATTATGACAGCAGGACAAGCAAGATATTTGATGCAGATGTCATAGGTTCTGCTACAAAGCGAATCGACATCATAAATTATCTGAGTGAAAGCGGAGTTTATTTTGATTTCATTAGTGAACAAGGTTCACGGTACGAGCTCAGCGACATAAGAATAGAATATGACTTGGTTGACTGCACATCAGGGCCATGCTGCGATACGGCAACCAAGACATTCAAGTCATCTGGTTCACAGCCAACTGGCTACAATGACGATACAGACGGATTCTGTGATGGGACGAGCTCTCCGACAGGGACCAACTACGCGAAAACCCGGAACTACTACTGTAATGGCGTTGATGCTGCTTTCCACTACAGTGATACAACCGTTGATACGTGCGGGGCCTGCCAATATTGCACGGACAATGATCTGACATGCAATGATTACGGTTCTTCAACCACATGTGGCGTAAAGGACTGCGATTACCTTGACAGCACATGCAGGGACTACGCCGATGTGAACAAGTATTGCAGCGGTTCAGGGAGCTGCGGCGATCCTGGCTGCAGCATTTATGCCAATGCCCCAGAGGGAACTTATTGTGGAAGCGGTATGGAATGCGACGGCTACGGCAGCTGCGTTCAGGAGTGCCAGTGCAATACCTGGACAGACCAGGAATGTGAAGGGTTTATCTGCTCGTCCTATGAGATGTACCAGACAAGGACGTGCACACCATCGGGATGTGCTTCGGGTTGGAAATGTGTTTATGACTCTTCATGCGCAGAAGACCTGGAATGCTCATCTGATTCGGATTGCGGGACCAGTGAGGTATGCTCTGGTGATGCATGCACACTGAGCTATTATACTGGAATAGACATCAAAGGGGGAGGAACCATATATGATCGTGCTGTGCACGATCCAACCGATATCATCAACAAGGTGATTGTTTTTGAGCACAGCCCATCGGACGTGACATGGACGAGCGTGGATATAATTGCAAACGTGTACGGGATTAATCCGGACTATGATGTAGAGCAGATACACTTTTACACGTGCAAGGGCATGTCACCAATAGACTGTGTGGCATCTGAAACCCCATATTCTTCTATTGGCCGTTATCACGGGGCGTATGAATGGAGTGATATCTATGTCAGAGAAGGCGCTGGTGCATATCCGCAGATATCCAATTTCTTGACGTTGGTTGAGGTGAAGAATGCAGATGATGAGACGATGTGGCTCGGTTTTTGGGACACCATAAAGAGGACTAATTACAACTTCCCATCACCGTATCACCTGAACTATTACCTGACTAATATGTTTTCCGGCCCAAGAAGCGGCATAGAGATTTTCATAACAGATGCAATATTCAGTGATGGCGTGAAATACTTCATAGAGAATTTCTACATGCTTCCGTCTAATGTGGCGTTCATGGATAAGGCAGTATTCAATAATATCATGGACAGGCTTGTTGATTTCAATGGTTATGCCGTCGACAATCTATTGGCAATAGGGGCCAGTGACGCTGATCTGGATAATGGCCTTGACAACTTTGTTTCACAGTCCATTGATTCAAACGAGATAACATCAGTGAGCCAAAAATACTTCTTTGTGTTTCCGAGAACGTCTGATGGCAAAGTCGGCAATCCTGTTACCCTGTTGTTCGATCCGATTTGCACATCAATCGCGGACTGTGGATCCGCTGAGGCATGTGTGAACGGGCAATGCATTCCAGGACGTGAATGCGATTCTGGTCCTTGCTGCAACACGACTACTGGTTTGTTCAGGCCATCCGGTTCACAGCCTGAGGACTACGTTGACTATTATTATTGTCCTGATGATAACTCCCCGACCGGAAACAGCCGTGTTCTACTAGTCAATTATTATTGTAATGGTCAGGATTCGCTTTTTCATGATTCTATCTCTCTAGCTAACCAGTGCGGTACATGCGAATATTGCAGTGATGGCAATCCTGTCTGTGACAATTATAACAGTTCAGTACAATGCGGCATATGGGACTGTGATATCCATGATACAGACTGCAGGGAATACGACGACGTAAACAGGTATTGTGATGGTTACGGAATTTGCATACCGTTGCCCTGCTCATGGACAAATGAACCTGAAGGTACACCATGTGGTGCCAACGGTGAATGCAACGGTTATGGGGATTGTATTGAGGTACTATTAGAGGGAGATGTTAACAGTGACTGTGTCGTGAACATATTCGACCTGGCGGCTGTTGGCATATGCTATGGACAGGCCGCCACTGGCAACTGCGAGGATGCCGATGCTGACGGGAGCGGTGAGGTCAACATCTTCGACATGGCAATGGTCGGTCTGAACTATGGGCAGGCATGTTAGAGTATAAGAATCTAAGAACGTAAAAGTCAATGGAGAGGGATGGAAAATGATGGGAAAGAGGTGGTTTTTGTTTGGGCTGGTTGGATGGATCCTGTTTTTTAGCCTTGGCTTTGGCGCCCAGGCCCAGGAATTCCCTATAGTCGAATTCAAGAACATGCCTGATCATATCATAACCAACATACCTGCCTTTCCTGTGACCGGCAGGGTACCGGAAACAAGCGAGGTTTTTGTCAATGGCCAGAACGCAACACTCAACAGCACAAGATGGTGGGATAAGCTGGACTTTTTCGTGGTGGTTGATCTGGTTGAAGGGGCGAACAACATCACCCTGATAGTTATTGATGAAGATGGTTCAGAGGCTATGTATGACAAACAGATTGAATATGACCCGGCTTATTCAACAGAAGAAAGCGAGCTGATTTATGCAAATGTGGATTATGAAAAAACATGGGGCGTGATTGTGATTGATATTGAAAGGGGCTATTTCCTGGGCATAATGGAAGGCCAGAGGATAAAAGGCATTACAAAGGATGGCTCGGAAATAATTCTGCAGACTGGGGAGCGCTATTCAACAAAAACGCATGGTTATACCGGAAGAGGTTTGCCTGATTATTACGGGACTGGCCTGCTGTTTTCACATGATGGGAATTATGTTTACTACATGGAGTACAAAGTTAATTTGAGTTCCAATGCCATTGAAAGCAACCTGTCTGAATACATACATACATTGTCTGATATTTCCCAGGATGACAAAAGGATTGTCATACCTACTGGATATATCTACACTGAAAACAACAGCTTCGTTGAGCTGAATTACCGTAACGGGGACCTGTCATACATGACTGACCTGGTGATTGACCCGACAGGGGCATACGTGATACATTCCAGCTACGGATATGCGGATAGCAAGCTGGTTATCCTGGATTCCAAAGACGCCTCCATAGTCGAAGCATATTTCCACGATGACCGCTTGGATTATGCAGGGGATATCGTGTTCTCCACTGATGGCATGAAGCTGTATGCCGGTTATGGCGGAAATCCCAGCTATGGCCGTGGCGGAATCCAGATAATTGATATGGATACCCTCAACAGTGATGGTGTGTTTTGGATGGAGGGGCCGCGATCCCTGGCTTTCTCAAACGATGAAAAGCTGTATGCATTCTCAACCAGTTCAGCAAAAAGGGGCATTGTTGAAATGGCTCCGAAAAACAGCAGGACCAGCCTTGAAACCGAAAAGCTATACCTTGTGGAGCCATATGACAGACAGAACAGCATCTTTTACAAGCAGCGGGCCTGCAGGATCGATGTCAATGGCGACGGGGAAGTTGGTATTTTTGATTTGGCTGCAGTAGGCATGTGCTATGGCCAGGCCGCCAGTGGCAACTGTGAAGATGCGGATGTGGACGGGAACGGCATGGTGAACATATTCGACCTGGCGGCAGTCGGTCTGAACTACGGGAACTCGTGTTGAAATGTGCTGGGTCGTGCTGAGTCGCTGGAACTTTTTTAAAACTGCCATCAGCAACCCTTAAAAAACTTACTGTCAATAGATTATCATGAAACTGTTGGGGATCCTGTTGGGGCTTTTACTCGTTCTTGTTATTCAGACTGCTGCAGCACAGGCTGCCACTGATGTCTATGTAAACCCGGTACATACAGATACCAGTCTTGGGGGCAGCTTTTCCATAGCAATCGACATAAGCACTGATGACAACATCTATGCAGCACAGTTTGATTTGCTGTTTGACAACACCATATTAAATGCAACCTCTGCGACAGAAGGCAGCTTTCTGAAGCAGGGCGGGGCAGCCACGTATCCCATTATCACAATAGACAACTCGCTTGGGAAAATCAGCTATGCCTCCACGCGGTTCGGGGTCCAGACAGGGGCAACAGGAACAGGCAGCCTGCTGGCCATAGATTTTGATGCCATAGGCGCAGGGACAAGTGGTTTGGACCTTGACAATGTGGAACTGGTTGACCCAGGACTTCAGCCGGTTACGGCTACTGTTACTGACGGCAGCGCAAAGGTTAACCAGCTCCCCTCGGCAACAAACCTTCAGATAGCACCGGCAAGCCCGTACACAACAGACAGCCTGGTCGGGTCTTATAACTATTCAGACCCTGATGGGGACGCAGAGAGCGGCAGCGAGATAAGGTGGTATAAGGATGGAATGCTGCAGCCTGCTTACAATGACCTGCTTACTGTCCCATACATTGCAACTTTGAAGGGTGAGGTATGGAACTTCACTGTCAGGCCGAGCGACGGCCTTGGGTTCGGCGGCATGGAGGCATCACCCACAGTGACAATCCAGAACTCACCGCCAACAGCACCCAGTGCAGCGATTCTGATCATTTCACCCAAAACAACCGACGACCTGGAGTGCACTATAGTGTCCCCGAGCACAGACCCTGACGGGGACAATATAACATATTCATATGCTTGGTACAAGGACAGCGTGCTGCAGCCTGGCTTGACAGGCAACATGGTTTTGTCAAGCCTGACAAGCAGGGACGAGACATGGAGATGCGTTGTCACGCCGAATGATGGCGAGGTTGGCGGGCCAAGCGATGAGGATGAGGTGACCGTAGATAACACACCACCTACAATAAGCAACGTGCATGTAACATCGCTACCAAGAACCGATGATGATTTGATGATATCTTATAACTATTCTGATATAGACGGGGACCCTGAAAGCGGCAGCGAGATACGGTGGTACAAGGATGATGTATTGCAGCCTGCTTACAATGACCAGTTAACGGTCCCATCCAGCGCAACGTCAAAGGGCGAGGACTGGTATTTCACGATCACACCAAGCGACGGCACTGATTTTGGGATTGGCGTAACCAATGAAGATATTACTATAGAAAACACGCCCCCAACAATGCCTTCTGTTAATGTAACGCCTGCACATCCAACATCATCTGATGATTTGACATGTAGTGCAACCGGAAGCATTGATATAGACGGTGATACCGTCACCTACTATTATGCATGGTACAAGGACGGTTTGCTGCAGACTGGCCTCACTGGCACTACGGTTTCATCCAGCTTGACGAAGAGGGGCGAGACCTGGACATGCGCTGTAACACCGAATGACGGGGAGGAGAATGGCCCGACCGGAGAGGATGAGGTGACTGTCCAGAACCGGGCACCGGAGATTTTGGCAATAGGTCCTGGATTCGCACCAGGATTCATTGCAAGGACTGGCTATGGTATCCAATTCACCCACACATCGCAAGATCCGGATTATGATGCATTAACATATTCATGGAAGCTCAATGGTGCTGAGAAAGCCAGCACCACATCGTGGCTGTTCGTTCCGACAACAGCTGAATGCGGTGATACAGACGTCATGATTGTTGTAAGTGACGGCCTGTTGTCTGACAGTGCGACCTTTAATCTTGACATTAGCTTAGCAGGTGATGTTGACCTGGATGACGAAGTGGACATATTCGACCTTGCTGCTGTTGGGCTGGCATACGGCTCACAGCCCGGTGACGTGAACTGGGATGAGAATGCTGATATTAACCCAGGTCCGGGCACAGATGGCACACGTGAAGGCGATGATACCATAAACATATTCGACCTGGCAATGGTTGGCCTGAACTATGGAGAAATCTGCTAAGACCTGTTAAAAGACCTGTTAAAAGAGGTGTTTATATGGAGGTGAAAACCGGTTTATTGACTATTATATTTTTACTTTTTCTGCTGAGTCCCCAGATTGCTTCTGCACGCGAGCGGCCAGACGGTGACGTGGACGCAAGCTGCAGCATCAATATAATGGACCTGGCTGCTGTCGGGCTTTGCTTTGGGTGCGAATGCGGCCAGCCGTGCTGGGGCAGCTGCGAGCAGGCAGATGTTTATCCGGGCTGCGATATTAACATATTCGACCTAGCGACAGTCGGCGTCAATTACGGGGAGCGCTGCCGGATATATGGGCTGGATTTCAGCCCGTATGTTGGCGGCGGGACGCCGCCAAGCCCGGTGAGCGAGAGCAAAATCAGGGAGCTGATGGATGTTGTTGCTCCCTATACGCAATGGATAAGGAGTTATTCTGCGCTGAACGGCATTGAGAGGATACCATATGCAGCAAAAGATGCCGGTCTTAATGTTGCCATGGGTGCATGGATTGATGGTGTGCAAAGCACAAATGACCAGGAGATTGCAAACCTCGTATCGGCTGTAGAAGACGGGATGGTTGACATTGCAGTGGTTGGCAATGAGGTTCTTCAGGGCCAGCTTACTGACGAGGCCAGCCTGATTTACAACATCAACAAGGTCAAACAGGACCTTGCAGATGCAGGCCTTCCAGGCATCCCTGTCACAACCCCTGAAGCATATGAGGTGCTTTTTAATCGATATAACAACGGCTCGCTCATGCACCAGGCATTGATTGATGCATGTGATGTGATTTTTGTAAGCTATTACCCGTTCTGGAAGGAGGTCAATATCAGCGATTCCTTGGCAGCAGTGCATGCATGGCACCAGGACGTCCTGTCAGTCATCGGCAGCAAACCCGTCTATGTCGCAGAAACAGGCTGGCCGGATGACACTGATACAGCAGGAACATGCATACGGGAGACTTCAGCAGAAAACGCAGCCACGTATTTCCTCGGCTTTGTTTCATGGGCAGAAGCCAATGACGTGCCCTATTTCTATTTTGAGACGTTTGATGAGGATTACAAGGACGAGCCATGCCAGGCGGGTGATTCGTCACAGGGCGTGGGCCCTCACTGGGGCATCTGGGACCGCAACAAGCAGCTTAAGGCGAGCATGCAGGATGTTTTTGACGGCCTGAACGCGACTGAGAACTGGGTTGGCCAGCCTGAGATAGAACTGACTTATGTCCCGCCCATTGGCAGCTTTGACGACCTGGAAGGCAGGATTCATCACGCAAGCGCACTCTCGCACAGGGTTTCTGTATACATCAAGGTTGGCTCCGGGTGGTGGACCAAACCCACGTTTACGAATCCGCTGACGTATATATGGATGGATGGCGAATGGGCCTGCGACATTACCACGGGCGGGATTGATGAGCAGGCAACAGACATTGCTGCTTTCCTGGTGCCCATTGGGTATGTCCCGCCCCAGGTAAGCAATTCACCGTCCCTGCCGGATGAATTATTCAACAACTCAGTTGCCCACATAATCGTCTCAAGGTAAGACTGGTAGTTGTTAATAAAAGACTTAAAAAACTTTCTTCTAAAATAAAACTAAGTAACTGGTTGGTAAACTGGGAGGAATTGGGTTGGTAAAATGCGCTTGATGGACTTGAAAGGGTTGTCGTCATTGTCATTGGCTGCGTTGGTTGTAATTGTTGTCATAGTTGTTGGTGCGGCTGTTTATTACGGCCCTATTACGGGTTTTATCACACTCGACCCCGGGCAGCAGGGCGACGAAGCTCTTGGTGGGGGCGGTGCTGGTGATGAGAGGGCAGAGGATATTTCCGAACCTAGGCCCGGTGCAACCAGCGCACCCGTCACAGGCGAAACAGGCCTGATTGTAGGCAGGCCTGTCATAACAGATGTTACGCAGCCGACTCAACCAGCTCAGCCTGACCAGAATGAAACCAGTGGCGATGGTGATGGTGACAATGAAACAACCGGAGGGCAGGTAACTGGAACCGGCAGCGGCTCTGGTAGTGGTTCTGGCGGGGGCGGTGGCAGCCCGCCATGCACGCCTTCATGGAGCTGTTCTGCCTGGTCCGACTGCTCCCCAAGCGGGACGCAGACAAGGATATGCACTGATGTCAACCAGTGCGGGACAAACGAAGGCAGGCCTGCAGTGAGCCAGGGCTGCACATACATACCGCCTGAACCAGCGGAAAACAATGAAAGCTGTTCCGGGGTCTGTGTAATGCCTGCTGTTCTTGCCGTAGACAGGACAGAAAACGAGAGCTTTGCTGTATATGTATATATTAATACAACGGAAGATGTTTACGCGACCGAGTTTAAAGTCATGTTTAATCAGAGCATCATCAATGCTACAAGCGTGGTTGAAGGGGATTTCCTGAAGAGCGACGGCGCAAGCACATACCCGATCATACAAACAGACAATGATGAAGGTGAGGTATTGGTTGCGAATACAAGGTTCGCCACAACAACCCCTGTCACTGGCGAAGGCATACTGGCTGACATCATGTTCAGTGTAATTGGCCCGGAATCAAGCGGTTTGGGCCTGGATAGCGTAAAGATAGTTGATACAGACCTTCATCCAATAGACATCCCTGTATTCAATGCGACTGTCAGCATAACAGAATAGGTTTATAAAATTTACTGTTATTATTATAATAAATCCAAGCTTATAGTGAACTCAAGCATATCAAGCTCATGATTACAGGGTTTTAGGGGATGCTAATGGAAGGGGAGAAATCCAGGCTCGTCAGGTTCGTTGTTCCGGTTTTTGCCGTGTTATTTTTAATTTCAAGCATATCCATTGGCGTTGGTTTTGTTATTGCGCAGGGTGCACAGGGCTTTGATGAAGACCTGAACGGGGATGGCATTGTTGACGTAATTGACATGGTTATGGCCCTTAACCGGAACCTTCTGGGCGGGGACACAAACAATGACGCAAAGGTTAACATATTTGATTTGGCTACAATCGGCCTGGCATTCGGCTCAGAGCCGGGCGACCCTCACTGGAACCCCGACGCGGATGTGGCCAACACTGTTGACAAGATAGACATATTCGACCTTGCCACGGTCGGCAAGAACTTCAACATACATAAGGCCGCACCGCCTGTCCTAGACCCTCCTGTCAGCGTTGTTCCAAGCGCCCAGACAGTGAATCCTGGCGACAGCTTTGATGTTGACATAAGCATTGACACCCCGGTCGGTGTGTACGCGTTCGACATGCTGTTTTTGTTCGACCCCAGCATAATCAATGCAACATCGGCTGTTGAGGGCGGATTTCTGAAGAGCGACGGCGCAACCACATATCCTGTTATTAGCATAGACAATACACAAGGTGAAATCAGCATTGCAAGCACGCGGTTCGGGGTTACGTCTGATGTTACTGGCGCAGGAAACCTGGCAACCATTACGTTCACTGCGCTGGACATCGGCACGAGCAACCTGACCCTGGCCGATGTCACGCTGGTTAACGCACAGCTCCAGGAGATTGCCGGGGTCACGACATACGATGGAACGGTTGATGTTGAAATATATTGCGATTCTCATGCATATACCGCCTGCTTTGGTGATGACCTTTACTGGTTCGATTCATGCAATGTCATGGAAGATCCTTATGAGTACTGCGGCCCTGATTCATGCGATGCGTGGGGGGCTGATTTCTGCCAGAGCGGTGATGTATACCGCTCAAGGACATGCCATGACAGGGGCTGCTCTGCTGATTCATGCTTCGACGACCCGTACATAGAGTATGAATTGGTCGAAGAATGCCCGTCCGGCTGCGACAGCGGACAGTGCTTGATACAGTGTACAACAGACTCGGACTGCGGCACAGACGGGTTTGTAGCCGGAACAGAAACATGTTCAGCTGATGATGTGTACCAGGATTACCGGACTTACACATGCAACAGCCCCGGAACACCCAGCTCCTACTGCAGCCACGATGACGTCTCCACCATGAATGAAGACTGCGGCTCTGATTCATGCGGGGACTGGGGCGATAATTACTGCAATGGTGATGCTGTTTATCACTCAAGGACATGCAATGACAGGGGATGCTCGGCAGGTGCATGCTTTGATGACCCATACACAGAAGAAGAGATAGTGGAAGGATGCACATGGGGATGCGAAGCCGGCCAATGCGTAGAGCCTGAATGCTTCGCTGATACGCAATGCGGCATAGACGGGCCTGTTGGAGGCATGTACTGCCTAACAGATGACGTGTATCTTGATTTCAGGCACCACATATGCAACAATCCTGGCACATTGAATTCCTCCTGCACCTATGTGGACACGCCCAACTTCATGTATGAATGCGGCGAGGATTACTGTGATACTACATGGGGAGCCAATTTCTGCCAGGACGGTGATGTATACCATTCCAGGCAGTGTTATGACAAGGGATGCTCATCAGGGGATTGCTTCACCACACCGTGGGATGATGTCCAGCTTGTAGAGGATTGCCAGTATGGGTGTGCAGCCGGTGCTTGCGTGATACCAGAGTGCTTCCAGGATTCGGATTGTGGTAGAACTGGTCCGATTGGGGACAGGTACTGTTCAAATGATGATGTATTACAATATTACGAGCATAACACCTGCGAAAACCCCGGCACTGCCCAAGCATCATGTAATTATTCAGAGGGGCCTGTCCTGATCGAGGAATGTTATTTCGATGACCTTGGCCCATTTGGCGATCCTTACTGTGATAATGGAGATGTATATCAAAACAGGACGCACGACGAAGGTTTCTGCGTCCAAGGCGAATGTTGGTCAACTCATCTTATAGAGCTATCAGTTATTGAGAACTGCCAGCATGGATGTGATAGTGCAGAATGCCTTTTGTTCATGGAGGAAGATCTGCACGCGGGTGTTAACATGGTTTCCTTGCCATTAATGCCTCCAAGCAGTTCGATATCATTCAATAGCCTTGATTCGGACTGTGTTGTTGTGCATAATGGGGTAAACTCAACATGCACGGGCCCAGGACTTGCATACATGGAACCTTGTGTGAACCCGCCATGCTCTTACACCTGCCTTGGTCTGGATGACCCGCTTTACCCGGGCCATGGATACTTTGTGAAGGTGGAGGATCAATGCAGCATAGGTATTGCCGGGCATGAGTTGCAATCAAGCCAGATAGGCTATCTGGGCTCGGGCACGATAAGAAGGGGTGAGAACATCATAGGTGCACCAACACAGTCTGCCAGCTTTGCATCAATCAAGGGCAGCTGCCAAATACCAGAAGACCCGCTGATGTTCTTGTTCGACGCCACAACATGCACAGGCCTGCCTCATTACTCCGGGATATCATACTGCGGGTCCGCAAGCTGGTTTGACTACTGCTATTGCAGCGTGGATACCTTGTTGCCTGGCTTTGGCTACAACATCTGGTCAAACAACCAGTGCAGCTTCGTTTAGATGCCTAAAGACAAAGCAACGCAAAGTAACGATGCATATGGGTTTAAAAAATTAACTATTAAGTAAGGGTCAAGTGGTGTTGATGAATAATGGATATGTCAATAAGAGAATGAATAGAAGGAACTTTTTGGCAGGTTCCGGTAGAGTATTAGGCGGCGCATCTATGCTTGGATTGGCTGGCTGTGCTCAACAAATGATCAATTATGATAAGCTTGAGTACATGAGTCAGAAATTCATGGAATATGCTGATGAGATTGGCAAGCGATATGTTGACAAGTACTGGAGAGAGGGCAAACCAGTTGAATGGGCATGTTCGTTAATAAGACAGATATTTGCAGGCACGAATGATCTGATTGAATGGCCTGTGACAGGTGCGGGAGAGCTTGTAGCAGGGCTTATTTGCGGAGAAGAGTGCAAAATAGGGGCTAGAAAAGCTGTTAGGGGAATATTTGATAGTATCGCAGGTGGAGAAGGCAACGATGAACTCAATGAGTATCTCTGGAGAGGGGACATCAAAGGCGCATGTGAGTATGCCCGGGCACGTGAGGACTCAGAATTTGATGCTGCATCCAGGACCATTGTAACCGGTGCATCTGATGGTGCATTCATTCACGGCGTTGTGCAGACATTCGAAGCATGTCTGCATGATGGCGGTACTGGCGGTGCTGCAGCTGCTACGGGAAGGCCGGGCCCAACAGGGCCACTCCAATAGAAGATTTTTCATAGCGTATAGAAATGTTCGAAAAGCTGAAAAGTCCGTTTTTGCGCTGTTTTGGTTGTTTTTTGCCTCATGTGCCTCATGTTATAGTGTGAGCGCGAATCGCGTAGGATTGCGTGGGCAACCATGTAAACAATGTAAACCATAAAAACCTACCAAAAGTGAAAATGAAAAGTAAAAAGTATAAATGGGTGTTAGTTGTAATTATAAACGGGGAATATGAGTTTGAATCTGGGGATGGGACTGAACCTAAATCCAAGATCTTACAGCAGAAGGTACAAGATTATGTTGGCCGTTGTTGTGCTGGTAGCCGTGGCACTGGTCGTGGATGGCATGCTGACAGGCTTTGTGATAAGGTTTGCATCCAGCCGCTACGTCAACAGGGCCGTGTCCCCGAACCCTGTTGAGGCCAACAATGACCTCACTGTGACGCTGGATGTTGGGATACTGCCCGGGGACAGGTTTTTTATCATAGATGAAGTCATCCCGGGCGGGGGATGGACAATAATTGACAGCGGCAGCTTTTTTGATGCAGGCACGGCCAATGCGTCCGAGGCCGGCCACCTGAAGATGGTCGTGATACAGGGTGCTGGAGACACCTCTTATGACTACACCATAAGGGCACCTGCCACCCCGAACACGTACACGTTCGTCGGCGGCACATTCCAGGTAGATGGAATGAACAACACCCAGACCATAGGCGGTGAATTCTCAGTCATGGTTTCTCCCCAAATATTCCCGGAGACATGCAACGGCATTGACGATAACGGTGACTTTGTCATTGATGAGGGCTGTGATGATGATAATGACAATTACTGTGATGCGGGCATGGAAAGGGAAACGCTTTATTTATGCGACAACAGGGGTGACTGGTGCTGTGATGATGGCGGTGGGGACTGTGATGACACCCCGGCAACAGGCTTTTACATTAACCCTGGAGCCACCAACCCTGATTCGACGCATAATGACTACTGTGACTGTGACATTGGCACAGGTGGCGGTGTTACAGAGGGCACAGCAGAGGTGTGCGGCGATGGCATAGACCAGGACTGCGACGGGCTGGACACGCAGTGCTGTGAGATAACCGGTGCTTCATGGAACGAGTCCCAGGTAAATGATGGGGAAGCCGTGACCCTTTCAGTCAACGGCAGCGCCGTATGCGGTGATGGTGAGGTTGTAGACCTTGAGCTATGGGAGACCGACGGTGTTACAAGCGATTTAGTCGTTACCGTAAACCTTGGCACAATGACTATGAGGGGCGACCGTGCATCCACGGAGTGGCATGCTGTATGGATAAGGGACACGGGCGACCCCACATCAGATCCAGAATACTTCTTCAAGGCAACACTCAGGTCAAACCCGCTGTCTTACAACGTTTCCGGACATACACTGACGGTGATAACCGATGACGAGGACAAGGACGGCGTGCGGGACGAAATGGACTGTAATGATCAGGACACACGAATAGGGGAGTGCACGGGCTGCGCAACATGTGATGACCCGTTGAATGCCACCGGAAGATGTGTGGACGGCGGCACATGCCCTGCCATAAGGTGTGAAGTCAGGTGCGGATACGGCACATGCGGCAGTGACGAGGTACCGAGCTTCCGCAGCCCGAGCGAGCAAGCGGTATGCTCCATTTCAAACAGCCAGGGCCGATGCTCAACAAACTGTATAGATTATGGATGCGAATATAATTCCGACTGCGACCTGGATGACGACAATGACGGCGTGCCTGACCTTAACGACCGGTGCCCGAACACGTCAGTCACTTATGTTAACAGGGTGAACATGTATGGCTGCCCCAGGCCATACGCGACCAAGTTCACGCCCGAGATTACCACCGATTTCAATGACACAGACCTGCACAACATAACCAACATGACGCTTGGAATAATAGGGCTGGATCAGATACTGTTCATAGGCAATGTCAGCATGCTTGAAGAATCTGTAGTTGCTTTAAGCTCTAGATACAACCCGATAGACCTTGACTCCAACGTGTTCATGAGCATAGCCAATGTCACAGTGGATTCCGACCAGCTGCTGATGTTAAGGGATAACCCAAGTATAGTAACGAACTATGACATTCAAATAAGGCTTCCGATCATTTTCAGGGACAATGTGATATGCCATAGCTGCATAATACTGAGGCCCAGGGATTACACGGGCGGTCCAGGCAATCCGGACAACCTTACGTTCAGGGTCCCCGGATTCACATCATACGGGACCGAGGAAAGCGTGTGTGGTGATGGGTACTGTTACATTGGCGTTGAAGACTGCAGCACATGCGAGGCCGACTGCGGGGAATGCCCGCCGCAGTGCAGCGACCTTGACCTGGACGGGTTTAATGGAACAGGACCTGACTGCGACCCGGGTGCTGCTGACTTTGACTGCGATGACTTTGACAATGAAACCAACCCAGGTGCGGTAGAGATAGTATACAACGGAAAGGACGATGACTGTGACCCGGCAACAAGGGATTATGACCTTGATCTGGACATGAACAATGCAACAGCCTACGGGGGCACTGACTGCAATGACAACGACAATACAATAGGGCGATGCATTGGGTGTGCTGTGTGCTCAGACCCGACAGGCATTTCAGGAACCTGCCAGCCAGATGATTCGCAATGCGATATTCCGTGCCCGGACACCACACCATGTGACTATGGCACGTGCAACGAATCATCATTCGCCACCTTCATCAACCCAACCGAACCCGGCAGCTGCACGGTTGCTGGTAATGACGGCACTTGCGATGCGGGCCAATGCCAGAATTATTTATGTTTTGAAGACTACTTTGGTTGTTTGGGTGATGATGACAACGACAGTGTTGTCAACCGCAATGACTTCTGCCCCAACACGCAGGGCAGTGACCGCAATTACGTGAATGCGCATGGATGCCCGTTGCCATACTCAGACAAGTTCACCCCTGACCTGACAACCGACTTTGCAGACATCAACCTGTCCAAAATAATAAACATGACACTGGGCATTACCAGCTATGGCCAGATAGAGTTCCTGGGCAACGTAACCATGATGGAATGGGTGTCCGCTGATATGGATTCCAGATACACAAGGCTTGACCTTGATTCGAATGTTGACATAAGCCACGCCACTGTCTCAGTAGACAGCTCGAACCTTGCGATGCTCAACTTGGCTAGCAGGATAATACTATTCAACCTAACGCTCACCAGGCCCGTGATCCTTAAGGATGGTGCATTATGCGGGGATGATTGCAGCATAATCCAGTACATTGGGAACACAACCAAGAACCTGACATTCACTGTACCGGGCTTCACAACCTACTCGGCGACCGAGCATTATTGTGGGGACGGCAGCTGTGACAGCGACCTGGGCGAAACATGCTCAAAATGCGCTGCAGACTGCGGCAGCTGTCCAGATCCGGGTGACGGTGATCCAGTTACCGGTCCCGGGGCTCCGCCGGGAGGACCAGGACCAAGCCCTGCTTGCGGGGACAGGCCAATCCAGCCATGCCTGACAGCTGTCTGGGAAGATTACCCCACATGTGACTGGGACATAACACAATGCCAAACCGCGACTGAAAACTGCACGGTGAATGATATCAGGTGTTTGGGGGATTACCTGCAGATATGTGAGGAGCGTTCCCCACCGAACTGGTACAGCACAGAGCTGTGTTACTTCGGCTGCAATGTGAATACACTCTCATGCAACCCAGCCATGACAATATGCCAGGAAGAATGGTCGTGCACGGACTGGAGCAACTGCACCGACGGCCAGGAGACCAGGCTTTGCTTTGACAGTAACGAATGCAACACATTCATTGAGAAGCCGCTTGAAGTAAAGGCATGCGGCCAGCCGCTGCCGCCAGGCCCGATTGATGTGGCAACAATGATAAACATTGCCACAGTGGCAGGGGTTGTTATAGTGATTATAGTAATCGCCATTCTATTGAAAAGAAGGAAAAAGGGTGATAAGGGTTTCCGCGAGAAGGCAATGGACCAGACGCAGGGGGGAGGAAGCCAAGACGATAAGGGGCAAGGCGGGGGAGCCGGGCAGGGTGGTCAAGGCCAAGGAGGCCAACCCGGAAGCCCCGGATACAAACAGCCACAGTATTATTGAATGGTTATTTTTCGTTTTTTCAAGTTTTTCTATTGCAGAAAATTAAAAAATCTAAGCCTTAACTGTCAGGCTCTGGTATTTCCCGGAGACCCTGTATCGGTATGTCTTGCCACGCTTGGTACGCTCGACCAGCTTCTCCTTCATAAGCCTCCTGAGCAGGTTGTTCACAGAGCGGATGGCGTTGTCATTGTCCTTGTAGCCGTCTATTTCAACGCTCTTCAGTATCTCGGATGGCGTAAGATCGCCTTTTTCCGCAAGCGCTTCCAGAACCACCCGCTGGCGCTCCGGGAGCTCGCTTATGGCCTCCAGGGACATCCTGGATTCCGGTATCTCTGTTTCCTTAAGAAAATCCATATCAACCGTTGTTATGTTCCTTTTGGCTGCATCCTGGGCTGTCTCATTACATAAGCGAATGACTTCCCTTGGGAACCCACCAGTCCTTTCATAGATATATCCAACACTGTCCGGGGTGAAGGGCTTTATGTCATCCCCTCCCCTGCTCTCTATGCGCTTTTTTATCAGCTCCCTTGTCTCTGATTTCGTCAATGTGCTTAGTTCCACCCTCGCATTCATCCTCTTAAGGAAGGTTTCCAGGCTGTCCTTTAACGTGCCTTCGAACACGGGCAGGCCTGCAAGCACTATCGACAAGCCAGTAGTCTGGTCTGTTATGGTTCTCAGCCACTCAAGGCTCTCAGTCGAGGCTTCATGCGCCTCGTCAACGAACAGCACGCATTTGCTTCCGTCAAGCTTCTTGTTCAATGTCTCGCTGAGGTTGTAGAGCGTAACCCCGTTAGACTTAGAGAAGATGGATTTTGGGAAGCCGGGCCTGGTGAATTTGCCAAAGACGGTCACCCATTCTGTCGGGTCCTTTGGCGGCTTTGGTATGTAAACCACATGCTCATAGTTCTGGAACTTGGTCATGAGCATCATGAGCATGGTTGTCTTGCCTGAGCCTGTCGGCCCGAGCAGAAGGGAGAATTTGTTCCCCATGTTCACGCTGTGAAGGATGCTGTCAACTTCTTTGTTGTAACCCACAAACAGTTCCGGCATTATGTTAAATGTGAACGGGTTCCCGCCCCATCCAAATGATTCGAATCCATCACCATTATTCATTTCAACTTCACCCCAATTTCACCCCAACTTCACGCAAAACAATACATCTAATATGAAGTTATGATTTAAATGCTTTATCGCATGTGAAGTTTGCGGACGGCATCTAAATGAAGCTAAATGCGGTGGAATGTGGAATGTATGTTCAGACCAAGTCTATCAAGGCCAGCACAATCAGCAAGGCGAGCAAGTAAGGTAGGCCAGAATGCAAATTTAAATGCCGTGAAGTTAATAATTTAATATGAGATTGTTCATGGCCATTGACCTTACCGATGATATAAGGGAAAAGGCAGCAGAAATCATAAACAAGATGAAGTCACTGGACATAGACGTGAAATTCGTTGAGCCCAAGAACCTTCACATAACCATGAAATTCCTTGGCGATGTAAGTGAAGACCGCGTGAATGGGATAGAGGATGCTATCTCAGGTGCGGTGAAGGCACTGAAGGATTCCGGGTCAAAGCCATTCAAGGTTTCCGTGGAAGGCCTGGGATATTTCGGGGTGCCCAGCCATATAAAGACACTATGGGTAGACACGGGGGAAGGCCATGAAGAACTCGTGAAGTTGGTAGGGGCCATGAATGCCGCCCTGGACCACATAAGGAAAGATGACAGGAAGCCAAAGCCCCACATAACCCTGGGCAGGGTGAAGTCGGGCAGGAACAGGGAAGCCCTGCTAAAGATGCTGGAGGAAATGAAGCATGTGAAGTTGGGGGAAATGGACGTGAAGTTAGTCAAGCTAAAGCAGAGCGTCCTTTCCAAAGAAGGCCCGCATTATAGTGATTTGAAGTCATTTGAACTTTAATGAATGGCCTGAAACAGCCATGAAGTGGTTCAGCGTGAAATAAAATAAAAGGATGTGAAGTTCGCATGAAGGTAAATGTCAAGCCAGCCATAACAAATAAACCCAAAAAATCCAAGAATCAACCCAAGAAGCAGAAACAGCCAAAACAAGACGGATTAAAGAAAGTCTATGTAATCACAGGTAGCCCGATCGGGGGCAAGACGGACATACTGAACGAGCTTAGGCAGAAAGGTTTTAATGTAATGCACGAGGTTACAAGGAAGGTAACGGATGAGACGGATGAGTATCAGGGAGGTAGCGGGAGCAGCTCGCTGTTGAAGGAGATAAAAAGGTTCCAAACCCTATTATTCGAAGCGCAAGCAAAAGAAGAGGCACTGTTCCCTGAAGAGGTCGTGTTCGTGGACAGGGGCATAGGCGACATAATTGCATACTGCGACATCTATGGCATACAGCCACCAAGGGAGATGGCGGAGAAACGTGCCGGTTCAAAAGGGTACCACAGGGTAATACTGCTTGAGCGGCTGGCCAATTACGAGAAGGACGGGACAGTAAAGGAAGGCTATGAAACAGCAGAAAAGCTGCAATATGCAATGGAAATGGTTTACAAGAAGCTGGGCTATCAGATAATCAAGGTCCCGCCACTACCCAAAAAGGAGCGCATGCAATGGCTCCTGAAGGAGCTGGGCATGGACACCAGCAAGAGCGGTGAACAGAACTAAGAATTAAAATCCAAAAAACTGAAATTTGACCTATCCCCTTATAAAATTTTCTATCCATAATATTATATGGTTTCTATCGCCGAGGTTGACATTAAGCCTGAATTTACTGATGCCTTTGCACGGGGAAAGAAGAACGAGATTAGGCAGATTGGGATTGATATTGATTCTTTGAGGCGCGTCAACGTATATTCGATTGATACTGGGGCATCTGGCTCGGTATTTGATGCAGCATGCAAAAGGCTGTTCTCAGACAGCCTTACGCAAGACTTCAATTATAACAAACCCTCAGAAAGCAGGTTCAAAGACTGGGACTGGATGGTGGAAGTGGGAAAGAAGCCAGGGGTAAAGGATAATGTTGGGGAAACATCATCAAAGGCGCTTAGGGATATGGATGCCCTTGGGGACAATGAAGCGGAAGTTTTCACGTCCATAAAATACTTCTTAAGTGGCAAACTATCCAGGGAGGATGTTGAGAGGGCTGCAAGGCAATCCCTTGGCTATAGCGAAGTCGAGCAATGGAAAATCATTGACAGGGCAACCTATGCTAGTGATGGGTACACACCAGAGCTGCCGAGGGTTGATATTGAGGAGGAACCGGGATTTGAGTATATTGACCTTGATATCGCTGATGACTTGCTGGTTGAAATAAGCCGCGACAGGAGGCTGGCCTTAAAGATAGATGAAATGAAGGCCATACAGCACTATTTCTCACAACCCACGGTTGCCGAGAAAAGAGCAAGCATGGGAATGCAGGCCGAGCCCACTGACGTCGAACTGGAGATGCTGGCGCAGACATGGTCTGAGCACTGCAAACACAAGATATTCAACGCAAAGGTGAACTACAGGGAAAGGACCGGCTTTGATTCTGAGCCTGTGGACAGGCAGATTGACAGCATGTTCAAGACCTATATCAAAAAAGCTGTCAGTGAAATCAAGGACGCCCAGGGTGAAAATAGCTGGATTGTATCAACCTTATGGGACAATTCCGGCGTAATGGACTTCAATGACAATTACCACTTCAGCTTCAAATGCGAGACCCACAACAGCCCATCTGCAAAATACCCGTTCGGTGGGGCAATTACCGGCATTGTCGGCGTATACAGGGACCCAATGGGCACTGGCATGGGGGTTATGCTCATATATGGCACATACGGCTTCTGCACAGCAGTGCCTTTCTACGAGGACAAGCAGGCAGCCACAGTATCACTCAAGCCTGATATTGAACCTGCAAGGCTATTGGAAGGCATCCGTTTTGGTACTCAGGATGGTGGCAATAAGTCAGGGGTCCCAACACCTTGGGGTAACACGTTCTTCCACGAAGGGTTCACTGGAAAGCCTGGTGTTTTCGTTGCTGCAGCTGGGCTAATGGATAAGAAAGTTCATGGGAAACCCGGCTATGAGAAGATGGCAGCGGCAAAGGAAAAGGTCATAATGATCGGTGGCAGGGTCGGTATTGACGGAATACACGGCGCCACCGAGTCCTCATTAGAAGGCGGCAAACATATCTCACTGGGCCATGTTCAGATGGGTGACCCATACACCCAGAAAAAGATGCACGACTTCATGATAGAGGCAAGGAACCTTGGGCTTTATAGCTGCATAACAGACAACGGTGCTGGCGGCCTTTCTTCGTCTGTTGGGGAGATGAGCAATGATTTCGGCCGTGGCCGGCCTGGCGCTGCAAAGGGCGTTGAGATATACCTTGACAGGGTCCCGCTTAAGTACGAAGGCCTGAACCCATGGCAAATACTTGTGTCAGAATCCCAGGAGCGCATGAGCCTTTCTGTCCCAGTGGAGAAGCTGGAAGCATTCATGGAACTGGCCAGGAAGCATGATGTTGAGGCCACTGACATAGGGGAATTCAACGATTCCGGTTACTTCGTCGCCAGATACAACGATGATGTGGTTGCATACCTGGAAATGGGGTTCCTGCATGACGGGGTCCCGGGAATGGAGCTGGATGCAGAGTGGCTTCCGCCGGAGATGCGCGGACTTTATGAACCGGTATTGAGCGAGATGAATAAGCATGGGGATTTCCTCAAGGAGATGCTTGCCAGGCCAAACGTATGCAGCAAGGAATACATAATCAGGCAGTTCGACCACGAGGTACAGGCCACCTCAGTCGTAAAGCACCTTGTCGGGGAGAAAAGCGACGTTATGTCTGATGCTGTTGTGCTCCGGCCTGACCTCAACTCTGATGAGGCTTTAGCGATATGCTCTTCAATCAACCCAGACTATAGCGAGATTGACACCTATAACATGACTGCCATAGCAATGGACGAGGCCATAAGGAGGATCATCGCTGTTGGCGGCTCGCTTGACCAGATTGCGATGAATGATAACTTCGTGTGGCCCAGCCCGCTGGAACACAAAGACAATCCTGATGCAAAATACAAGATGGCACAGCTGGTAAGGGCAAATGAGGCCTTGTATGAATACTCAAAGGCATATGGGACGCCCTGCATATCCGGAAAGGACAGCGTATCCATGGATTCCATGGTCGAGGATGAGTTTGGGGCAGAACATAGGGTATCAGCACCGCCTACCATACAGTTCTCGGCCGCAGGCAAGATGAACAGCTGGGAACAGTCAATGACCATGGATGTCAAGCGTGCAGGGGATACGGTCTATGTGCTTGGTGTGACAAGGGATGAGTGCGGCGGGTCAGAATACTACAAGATTATGGGCGAGACTGGGTTGAACGCGCCCGTGGTTTATGCTGACGCAAATGTAAGGAATTACAGGGCACTGGAGAAAGCCATGAGGGAAGGTCTTGTTAGTTCTGTGCATGGCTGCTACAAGGGCGGGCTTGGCGTGGCGCTAGCACAATCCGCGTTTGCGGGCGGCTTTGGTATGGAAATAGACCTGGGCAGGGTCATGACAGACGGGGTTGACCGTGATGACAAGACACTGTATTCGGAATCAGCCGGAAGGTTTGTGCTGACAGTCTCACAACAACATCTGAGTGAATTCAAAACTATAATGTCAGGTGCGGACATTGCTGCAATCGGAACAACAACAGAAAGCAAGGATTTTGTTGCATACTCGAGAAAACTGGACGAAGATGGCAAAAAAATCGGCGTGCTTAATGAAGATATATACGGGCTAAAAGGGTCATGGCAATCCACATGCAAGCACATGCTTTACCAGCCGAATAATGATAAAGGTCCGCAAGAACATGATGAGGTGAAAGCATTATGAGCAAGCCAAAGATTTTGGTTCTCACAGGGCAGGGCATCAACTGCGACAGGGAAACTGCAAGGGCTTTTGAAGAGGCAGGCGCAAAAAGCTATTTGACACTGATCAGTTCACTCATTTCAGGTGAGGTGAGCTTGGATGACTATGATGGGCTGGCCCTTCCAGGTGGGTTTGCGAATGCTGACGATATCGCCGCAGGAAGGATAATGGGCATCAACCTCGAACACAGTGTCGGTGGAGTATATAAATTAATAGAGGACGGAAAGATAATAGTTGGAATCTGCAACGGGTTCCAGTTCATGATTGATATGGGCATGCTTCCTGCGACTGATGGTGATTACAAAAAACACCAAGCATCGCTCATTACAAATGAGTCAGGCATGTTCAGGGATGACTGGGTTAACCTGGAGGTTAATGAGAACTCCCCATGCATATTCACAAAGGATGTGGATAAGATTTATTTGCCAATCAGGCATGGTGAAGGCTATTTCTGGGCACCTGGAGATGTCATTGAAAAAATGAACCAACAAAACCAGGTTTTGATGCGGTATGTGGGCCCAGATGGCGAAAGGAATCCGGGACACCCACACAACCCAAACGGGTCGATTGACGGTATTGCGGCTATTTGCGACCCAACTGGAAGGATATATGGCGGCATGCCCCACCCAGAAGCAGCCAATAAGGTTCACCACTATCCGCGATGGACAAGGGACCATGCCGAGGCCGAGGAAAACGCAGACAAGGCAAGGCAGATGTTCAAGAACGTGGTAGATTACCTGACAGGTTAGCATGCAATGATTCAAGGTCAGCTATATAATGTTGCCTCCAGACATCCGCTGGCTAAAGCCAGCGGTTTTCTTGGTGAGGCAACAGCTGTTGAACCCAAATTATGCATCCATCTACTGTTTTAAAACAGCAGTTTTTGGGTTCAATATAAAA
>Ga0180433_10000427_pt1 | contig 72075 bp, 57 predicted proteins | sample SS_ome_8_FD_132980 | JGI IMG/M metagenome (GOLD analysis project Ga0180433, IMG submission 132980) | Hypersaline lake sediment archaeal communities from the Salton Sea, California, USA - SS_1_D_1 metaG | ecosystem: Environmental > Aquatic > Non-marine Saline and Alkaline > Hypersaline >...
CCAGCACACCCGCCACCTTGCCGGCCAAGGCGAACCCGTCCTTTCGCAGCGCGATGGCGTGGTCCAGGAACGCCTTCGCCAGCGACGTCATGTTGCCGAAGTACACGGGCGTGCCGACGATGATGCCCTTGACCGTCGGGTCGGCGAGGACGGCCGCCACCTTCTTGAAATCCTCGGTCGCCGGCGTCCCGGGCCGGAAGACGGGGATGTCCAGGCCGGCCAGTTCCACGAGTTCCGTCTCGAGGGCGGGCGCGGCCTTGCGAGCGGCCTCCAGGCAGACCTTCAGCCCCTGGGCCGTCGTCTTCCCCGGGCGCGGACTGCACGCCAGGGCGACGATCTTGACGCCCGCTCCTTTCGCCTCAGCGGCGTCCGCCTGGTGCCCCTGGGAGGCGGCTCCTGCGGCCGCCGCCCCTGCCGCACCCAGAAACGTCCGCCTGCTTACCGTCGATGCCATGATTCCTCTCCTTGTGCCAGAGTCGCGGTTGACGTTGTCTGCCGCGCAGCCGGGTCGGCGCCGGCGCCGGCCGGCTACGCCTGGAGCATTGCCTTGATTTCATCGGCGGTGGGCACCTTGCCGGCCGCCTTCACCTCGCCGTCGACCACGAGGGCCGGCGTCATCATGACGCCGAAGCCTGCGATGCGGCTGATGTCCGTGACCTTTTCGAGTTCATAGTCGATGCCGAGGTCGTCCGCGGCGGCGCGGACGGCCTCGGCGAGTTTCTCGCACTTCGGGCACCCGGTGCCCAGGACCTGGATCCTCATCATCGGTTAACCTCCCTCGTGAGCGAGCACACGTCCGGGGCGGACGGCCCGGCGCAGCGCCACGTACACGGCGCCCGCAAGCACCAGGACCAGCGCAAGATCGAACACAGTGTACGCCGCGCGCATCAGTGTATCCAGCGCCGAGATTTTCAGAAGCATGAGCAGGCCCGAGGCCGTGGCCAACCCCAGGGTGACCGTCAGCCAAAGGGCGGCCCAGGAAGGACCGCGTTTTCGGCGCCGGTCCCAGGCCGCGGGCCGATGGATGCCCACCTCGCAGAGCAAGGCCACGAGCCCCGCCACCATGACCAGGCCCGCGATGATCGCGTGGTTGGCGTCCAGCGTGAACCGCGTGGTCAGCATATAGCCCAGCAGGTCGGGCTGCTGCGCGAGGGCGATGGCCGCCACCGCAAGTGCCAGGGCGGCGACCCACGGAATGAGCCGCAGGCGACGACGGATCGGATGGTCGGCGAAGACCCACGCCAGGTGCAGTTCGCCCGCCAGCGCCACCAGGGCGCACACTAGCGCCACCAGCAGGCCGTAGAGGACGGGTTTCAGGTACGCTTCCCGCCAGGCCCCGACCATCGCCCAGACGCCGTCGAGGCCCAAGAGGCGATACTGCGGCTCGGTGACCGGCTTGCCCTGAGCGTCGAACGGATAGGCAGTCGCGGAGGCGAAGAAAAAGTCGGCCGACGGGTGATGGCAGTCCGTGCATCCGTTGACTCCCAGGGCGGACTTGGCCGGGTACACGTCGTGCGCGTACTTGTGCACGTTGCCGTAAGGCGACGCCTCCCATTCGTGCTTTGGGATCGTGCGATACTCGGTGCCGGAGGTGTACACGCGGTCGTTGTACGCCCACACGACGCGTTTGCCTTCCATCGGGTAGCCGGTGGCGGTAAGCATCTCGGTGACGGCGGCGATGAGGGCGTCAATCTCGGCCGGGCGGTTGACCTCGATGACCCCGTCGCCGTTGTCATCGGTGATCCGGGCCAAGTCGGGGTATTTCAAGGGGTCGTTCCGGTGGGACGTCCACATGTTGCAGATATCGCCCATCTTCGGCTGCATGAGGCCGGGCTTGCCCTCGATTTCGATGGCCGGCCAGGCCGTGTGGACGCGGTTGACGGGCCAGATCTTGCCCTGGTAGCGGGCGAGGGCTGGCTTGAACGGCTCGGTCCGTTTGTCGTCGAAGCCCTCCATCACGAGGTACCCGTAGTGGTTGCGGTACGCGCCGTCGGGGCCGTAGAAGGTCCAGAGGTGCTTGCCCTTGGTGGGGATCTTCGTGCCGGGATTGAAGACGTCGCTCGCCTGGAACGAGATGGGCCTGACCAGCCGCTCGGGCACGTGGCAGGCTTCGCAGGCGAGGCGCTCCAGATGCAGCGGCGGCAGCCAGCGGTGCTTGGCCACGGGCGCGCCGAATCGGCCGGTGGTGTGGCAGTCGGCACAATCGCGCATCGTGTTGTTCAGGTCGTTTCGGACCTGGCCGCCGGGGTCGTCCCCCTTGCCGATCTCGTGGCGTTCCTTGCCGCGGATGCGCGGGTCGTCGGCCGAGGAGCCGGCGGGATGACAGTCGGTGCACCGCAGCCCGGCCCGCAGATGGACGTCGGTGCGCGGCCGGAAGTTGGCGCCGCGCTTCTTCATGCCCGGCTGCTGGTGGCAGGCCAGGCAGGCGTCGTTGCGCGGCTCCCGGACGATGTGCGGCGAGAGAGTGCCGTCGGCGTTGAACTTCGTCTTGTCGTAGGCCACGGTCACGGGTTCGCCCTTCTCCACGGAGCCGGTCACGGCGGCGAGGCCGGCGCCAGCCGTGGCGGCCCAGCGAAAGTTCAGGGCGGCCAGGTGCTTGTTGCGTTCGTTGAAATCGTATTGCGGCAAGTGGCACAGGAGGCAGTCGGCCTCCAGGACGCCCGTCTCGCTCCAGCGGGCCTTGTAGTAGTCGCCGTCGAAGCCGTTCTCGCCGCCGGGGGAAAGGCCGCTGGCGGGGTCGGCCATCCACCGGTCGTACCGCCTGCCGTCGCGGTCGTATTCCGCCGACCCGCCGCCGGGATGGCACTTGCCGCAGCCCGTCGTGATGAACGTGAACGAGGTCATGTCCATCGTAGCGGGGGACTTGTTCTTCTTGGGCGAGAGATACCGGTACAGCGGCGCCGGCGAGCACCACGTGCCGCCGTAGTTCCCCGGCGTCAGGGCCCACTGGCACCGGGCCGCCTGGTCGGCGGTCGGCTCCTCGCCCTTGCCCTGCATGAAGTGGTAGCCCTGCGTGATCGTTTCGTAATCGTGGCACCGGCCGCACGTCTGTTTCGGCGAGTACGGACGGTCGGCGTTCGTCCCCTTGACGGGGTCGATGACGCGGCCGTCCTCGTCCCGCAGGTGGAAAGTGGGACAGACACCGGGCGGCCCGTCCCAGGAGGGGGCCGAGACAGGTTCCGCCGCCCCCGCGCCGTCGGCCGCGAAGAAGGCCGCGGCGGCAAGCAGGATGGCGGCGACCGCTCCCCGCCGGCAGGCAGGGTGAATGCGAAAGCCCCGCACGTGGCCCATCGTGTTTCCCCTGCATCTCAAGCAACCAGCATGCCGAACAGCCAGCCCACCAGCGCCGACATGACGACCGCCAGCAGGCAGAAGACCAGCGTCTTGCGGAACCCGATGACCTTGTAGATGACGAGGATGCTGGGCAGCGACAGCGCCGGCCCCGCGAGCAGCAGCGCCAGCGCGGGTCCCCGGCCCATGCCGAGGCGGGTCAGCATCTCGACGATCGGAATCTCCGTCAGTGTGGCGAAGTACCAGACCATGCCGACCAGCGAGGCCGCCAGGTTCGACGCCAGGCTGTTGCCGCCCACCAGGCCCGCCACCGCCCTTTCGGGAATCAGCCCGCCGACGAACCCCGTGACGAACACGCCGACGAAGAGCAGCGGCACGATCAGGAGGCCGAAGTCCCACGTGGCCCGCAGCCACTGCCGAACCTCCTCCCGCGAGAACCATCGCCAGACCATCGCCAGGACCGCCAGCCCCATCGCCCCCGCCAGGTACCACTTGTGCCGGTGGATGGTGGTGACCGGCCCCGGTTCGGGTTCGACGTTCGTGACGCGGTCGCGGTCGAGGCGGCGGGTCTCCGAAGCCAGGCGGCCGTCGGGCCCGTAGGGCTGGATGTCCAGGACCCCCCGCGTGGCGTACCGGATGTTGGCCCGGACCGTGGTGCCGTCGTCCATCCGGATGGTCACGTCGCCGGTGTTGTACCAGTCGCTGAAGACGAGGAAGAGGATCATGGCGAGGAAGAAGAGGGTGGTCTTCCAGAGCGGGCGCGGGCTGGATTCCGGCTCGGGCATCTCGGCGGCGGCCTGGACCCGTTTCGCCTCGCTTCGGCGGAACACCAGCGCCATGGCCAGGCCGATGACCATCGCGAAGACCACCGCCCCCGCCGCCCGGGCCGTCCCGAGGTCCAGGCCCAGCACCCGGGCCGACAGGAACACCGCCATCACGTTGATGGCCGGGCCGGAGTACAGGAACGCCGACGCCGGTCCCAGCCCCGCCCCGGCGGTGTAGATGCCGGCAAACATCGGCAGGACGCTGCACGAGCAGACCGCCAGGACCACTCCCGCCACCGACGCCACGCCGTAGGCCAGAGGCCGGCTCGCGCCGGGGCCCAGGTATCGCATGACCGAGCCGTGCGAGAGGAACGTCGAGATGGCCCCCGCGATGAACATGGCCGGCACCACGCACGCCAGCGTGTGATGGAGGGCGTACCACTGGAGCAGGCGGAACGCCTCGACCAGGGCCCGGCGGACCTCCTCGCTGCCCAAGGGCAGGAAGTAGACGGCCAGGAACACGGCCGTCAGCACCGCGAACTTTTTCCAGTCTTTCATGCCGACGTCCCTTGCAGGCCCGTCGTCGCAGGCCTCGCCCGTCGAGTTCGCCGCGGATGCGAGGGGGGTCATCCTCATCCGCCCCGGCACGTGCCACCGCCCCTGAGGCTACCCGGCTGCGGAAGCATCCGGCTCGAACCTCGCGGCAGAAACCGTGGCTGGTTGGCCAAATGGCCAACTATTTTGCCCGCAAAAAAGGCGTGAACCCGACGGGTTCCGCCTCTACCGCGCCGCAGCCGCCCGCTGGCGGGCGTCGGCCTTGACGACCGTCTCGGCGCACCGGAGGAAGTCCAGCACGCACGGCATGTGCAGGGAATAAAACACCTGGCTGCCGCGCTTCTCGTCCGCCACCACGCCCGCCCGCTTCATCACCGACAGGTGCTTCGAGACAGTGGACACGTCGGCCTCGACCATGTCGGCGAGTTCGCAGACGCACCGCTCGCCGCGGGCGAGTTCCTCGGCCATGAACAGCCGCGTCGGATGCGCCAGGGCCTTGAGCACCTGGGCCCTGACCTGGTAGCGGGCGCGCTGTTTCGCATTCATCGCACGGCCTCCGATCTCTTCCGCGGCCAACACCTTTCGCACCGGGGCTCCGCGGCAGTCCATGGTCATTTTACCCATTCGCCAAACACCGTCAAGGTAGAAATGGGCCAAAAGGTCGAAAGCGCCGATGAGCCCGATAGGCGAACCCCCGTCGCCCGATCCGGCCGAAAAAGTTTACCCGCCGGAGTCGGGAACCCGGGTGCGCTCGACCGGGCGCGCATGGCGATCAGGGCGCAGCATATGCCGCCGCGGCCTCCAAAACCATAATCGGGCCTGTTCGAGCCGCTGAAAGAAGGATGAACCGCTCGGTCGTTGGAACCCTGAACCGGGGCAACCAACTATTCGCTTGACGGGACGCCGTCGTTCATAGAAGGAGTGTTGCGGTTGACTTCATGATTTCTTTTTTTTGCGTTTGAGACAAATTCAAAAACCCGTTTAACACTACAACGCTAACTCATGCGCGGCGGGCCCACCGCGCAAAATGCTGACTTCGCGTTGTAGTATTAACGGGCTTTGTCATTGGTCATTCGCCCCCGGCGAGATCCTTCGCGGCGCGCAGGATGACAGCGCGAAAGAACGGCAACAGCCACTTCACGCAAAGACGCGAAGTCGCAATGAACGGCGAACAGAAATCGGAAAGGACGGCAACGGCGAAACAGAAACGGGCACGGGGGGATCTCTCCGCTCGGGTCCTTCGGGCCCTCGGTCGAGATGGATGACAGATAAGCCGACGGGCGCTGCGGCCGGCTCTGCGCGGGGTGCCTTTTTCGTTGACACCCGCTCCCGGGCGCGATAGCGTCATGGGTTGGACGCCCTATCGAACGCGTGAAGCGACCCTTCCAGGGCCATACAGGAAGGAGTGTGGTGATGCACGGGACACGGCTTCTGAGCGGATGTCTGTTGATTCTCGCCACGACGGTACCCGCGGCGGCGGCCGTCGGCCTGGGGGACGAGGCGCAGGCGGCCCCGGCCGTCGGCGAGATGGACGCCGAGACCCCTGCGCCGGCCATCCCGGCCGAGGCCCCCGCGGCGTCGGCGGTCACCGAAGAGGCGGAAGGCGTCGAACCCGCCGCCCTTGCCGCCGAGGCTGCCGAACCCCCGGTCGGACCTGCCGACACTCCTGAACCCGAGGCCGAATCCGCCGAGACCGCCGAACCGGCCGCCGCCGAACCGTCCCCCACAGACGTCGGCACCACCGGCCGGGCCGAGCCTTCCTACCCGTACACCGGCAAGATAACGGCCGACCTGGTGAACATCCGTTGCGGCCCCCGGCTGTACTACTATCCGCTGACCACGTTGAGCAAGGGCGAGACGGTGGTGGTGGAGTCGGAGCGTGACGGCTGGCTGGCCCTTCGGCCGCCGGAGGACCTTTTCGGCCTGATGCGAAAGAGCGACCTGGACGTGGGGTCGAGCGGCACCTCGGCCGTCGTGACGGCCCCGGAGGCCCGGGTCTACGCGTCCGGTCCCAAGGCCGACCGGCGGTGGTGCGTGGCCGGCATCCTGGAGAAGGGCGACCGGGTGGCGGTGCTCGGCCAGGGCGAGGGCGACTTCCTCCGCGTGGCCCTGCCCAAGGAGGCGCGGGCCTACGTCGTGGAAGACTACGTGACGGCCAGCGCCGCCGGCGCCGAACCGTCCGCCGGAACCGGGGCGGAGACCGCCGAGGTCGAGGTCGAGAAGCCCGAGGCCAACCCGCTCATCAAGGCCTTCCGCGAGGCGGACCGTGGCCTGAAGGCCGAGATGGCCAAAGACATCGGCAGCCGGGACTACGATGCGGCGGCCGAGCCGTACCAGGCCATCCTCGAAAAGGCCGAGAAGGACTACGTCCGGCGGGCCTGCAAGGAGCGGCTGGCGTACATCGCGGGCCTCCGCGAGCAGCAGGAAGACTACCTGCGGATGGAATCGCTCGGCGACACCCTCGACGAACGCCTCGCCGAAATCAAGACCCGCTATGCCGATAGAAAAGCCCAGCGGGACTTCGAAACCGAAATGGGCCGAACCGACTTCGTCGCTCAGGGCGTGGTCCGCAGGCTCAAAATCCTCGAAGGCGTCGATTACCCCATCAAGTATAAACTCGTCGATCAGAACAACCGGCCGCTCGTCGTCCTCCGGAGCACCCAGTACGACCTTTCGGACTACGTGGGCAAGGTCGTGGGCGTCCGCGGCACCCGGAAGTACGTGAAGGATTGGGGCATCTACTCCGTCACCGTGGACGACCTGGAGGTGCTGGAGTAGCGAACCGCGAGCGGCAAGTCGCGTCCCGCGCGGTGGCTCTCCTGGGCCACCGCCCAAACGAACCCGCGATCGCGGCAGGTCGGGAGAGGTACCCGTCGGCCGGCCACGTCACGGCATGTGGCCGTGCCAGGGAGGCGGGGCCGCCGCGCGGAACCTTCTGCGAGCGCGGCCAGCCACCCTCACCCACCGCGCACCCACTGCACGAATCGCCGGAAGACGTCCACGTTCACGGTGCCGGTGGCGGCAAAGACGTGTGTCCAGAAGACCCGCTGCATGTTCCGGCTGAAGCCGCCGCTCCCGAGGCGCCTGGCGGGGATGCGGCGGACCTTGTCCGGGTGCTTCAGCCCCCACTCGATGAAGGCCGAGACCTCGGCAATCATGCGCCGGCGGTGTTCCTCGAGTTTGAGCATACGCGGGAAAAGAAATTGCGGATTTCGGATTGCGGATTTCGGATTGAACGCCAAGGCGGCGTCCGCCGCCCTAATCCCAAATCCGAAATCCGAAATAGATTCTCTCTTCGCGCTCCTATGTTGTTAAAAGCCCTGACAAAACGAGATTCAACGCAGAGGACGTCGAGCACGCAAAAAAGCAAACATCTTTTTCACTGAAAAAACAAGGCGTTGTGATGTTTCTCTGTGGTCTCTGCGCTCTCTGCGTTTCATTCTGTTAGAGGTTTTTAGTGGTTCTACCCCTCGGCTTCCCAGACGACGCGGCCGTCGATCATCGTCAGGCTCACCCGCACGTCGTCGTCGAAGAGGACGATGTCGGCGACCTTCCCGGCCGCCAGGCGGCCGCGCGTCTCCTCCAGCCCGAGGACGCGGGCGGGGGCGAGGGTGGCCATCTCGACGGCCTCCGGCATCGCCAGGTCCGCGAAACGCATCACGTTGGCGAGGGCCCGGTCCATTGTCAGGGTGCTGCCCGCCAGGGTGCCGTCCGGCAGCCGGGGCGCGCCGTCCACCACGGGATGTTCCCGGCCGCTCACCCCGTCGGTGATGAGACACGTCCGCGAGGTCCCCTTGGCCAGGACCGTCAGCCGGACCGTCGCCGGATGCAGGTGGATGCCGTCGCAGATGATCTCGGCCGTCACGTGGGGGCGGATGAGCACCGCCCCGATGGGCCCCGGGTCCCGGTGGTGCATCCAGGTCATCGTATTATAGAGATGTGTGCAATGTGTGATTCCCGCCCGCACGCCCGCCACGGCCTCGTCGTAGCGGGCGGCGGTGTGCCCGATGGCGCAGACGACGGGCCAGCCCGTGGGCCCCCGCTCTTTCCGGAACCGCCGGACGAGGTCCAGGGCGCCGGGGCGTTCCGGCGCAATCGTGACCATCGAGACCAGGCCGCGACTGAAGGCGAGGATGTCCTCGGCCGCCTCGGCCGAGGGCTCCCGGATCTGCTCGGGCGGGACGGCGCCGCGCTTCTCCGGGGCGGCGAACGGCGCCTCGAAATACAGCCCCAGCACGCGGGCCCCGCCGACGGATCGGTCGATGCGCGGCCGCATGACCTCGCACACCGCCGGGCTGGCCTCGACCGAGGCCTGGCACGCCACCACCCCCGTGGCCGCTAGACGCCGCATCGCCCGTTCGAAGCGGTCCTTGGACGGCTCCCACAGGTCGTACCCGCTGATGCCCTGGACGTGCAGGTCGATGAAGCCGGGGGCGATGTACCGGCCGTCGGCGTCGACGGTGCGGTCGGCGGCCGGCCCCTCGCCGCACCCCGTCTCGGCGATGCGGTCGTCCCGGACGAGGACCCACCCGTCCTCGACCTCCTCCGTCGGCGTCAGCAGCCTGCCACCTGTGATAAGGGTTGTCATGGGACGTGTCCCCGGCCGGCCGGGGCTTTCGGGGTTCGATGATACGGCCGGTCCGGCATGCAGCGGTCCCGCGCGGCCGGGCTTCCCCCCGCGGGACAGGGGCGTCGGAAGCGGCCTCCTGCCCGGATCCCGATGTGGCCTCCGCCCGCCCGCGAGTCAGTGAGACGTGCCCTTGGCCTCGCCGGCCTCCTTGCTGGCGGCGCCGGCTTTCGTGCCGGCCGGGCGGACCGTCTGCGTCATGGTCAGGTGCTGATCAACCGTCACGGTCATGGCCTGGCCCGGGCCGCCCTTGCCGGGCGGGGTGATCTCCATGACCATCGAGCCCTCCTGGTCCAGATGGGTCTCCCGGCCCATGCGGCGTTCGAGGTCGTAAAGAATGGTGCCTTTCTGCTCGAAGGAAGCCTTCTTGAACGTGGTGTTCGCGCCCTGAAGCCTTCCGGCCTTGGGCTTGGCGATTTGCATGGTTCCGGTATAGGTGATGACGGCGGTGCGGGTTGCGTCCGATCCCGTGATACGGTCCAGCCGGCAGTCGAGAACGGTCCGGGCGTCGCCGAGAAACGGCAAGGCCATGGCGTTCTCGACGTTCCACGACTCGCCGACGGCGACGGCCTTGTCCGGGTACATGCTGCTGCCCCTTTCGACGAGCCGGCCCACCGCCTGGTCGCCGAACTGTTTCTTCCATTGTTTCGCGGAGCGGGCGGCCTGGGGGTTCTGCTTGCTGACGGCGTCGAAGATGGCGTCGAGGCCCTTGACGGCCTGGACCGTGTTGTCGCTGTCGATGTGGACCGTGACTTCGGCCTGGGCCAGGGGGGCGAGCGAGGCGGCAAGGGCCGGGTGATTCTTCTCCTCCGGCCCGGCGGAGTCGTAGGTCATGATCGCGCCGGCCTGGCCTACCTTTTGCACGACTCGCTCGTAGCGCAGCGTGAGGACGCGGACGCCCGAGGCATCGGGCGGCTCCACGTCCATCCGGACGGTCAGCCGCTGGTTGATGTCCTGCTTCTGGGGAGGCTGGCCGGCCGCCGCGATGTCCTGGTGCATCTTCATCTGCTGCGTCATCACGTACGAGCCCGGCGGATACGTCTCTTCGAGCCGGACCGTGTCCTTCCCGCCCGCGGCGAGCAGGTTGGCGGCGAGAGCCAGCAGGACGGCGGTCGTCCACGGAACCGTGAGCCGAGACATGTGTCCCCTTTCGTGTTCGCGGCGCGCAGGCAGCGCCGGCGAGGCTCCCCCGCCGGGCGGAAACGGATAAATAGGCCCAGGCCCTATATCGGCAATCTTCTTCAGAACTCTACACAATCCGGGGGCGATTCGCAACCGAAATCCGGCCGGGCGCGCTTGGGGGCTTGCCTCCCGACGCCCGGCGCGGTACAAGATTCGGCTCGAATCCCCAGAGGAGGGTGCCAGATGGCCAACACGCGTCGCATTGCCGTCATCGGCGGCGACGGCACGGGGCCGGAGGTCGTCGCCGAGGGCCTGAAGGTCCTGGAGGCCGCCGCCCGCGTCGGCGGGTTCCAGTATGAGACGGAGGCGTTTGACTTCTCTGGCCAGCGGTACCTGGCGCGCGGCGGGAGCCCCACCGAGCCCACCGTCCCCGTCATCACGGACGAGGAACTGGCGCGCCTCCGGACCTTCGACGCCATCTACCTGGGGGCGGTCGGCGACCCGGCCGTGGCCCCCGGCATTCTGGAGAAGGGCCTGCTCTTGCGCCTGCGGTTCGCGCTGGACCAGTACATCAACCTTCGGCCGGTGAAACTGTATCCCGGTGTGCCGTGCCCTCTCGCGGGCAAGGGACCCGAGGACGTCGACTTCGTCATCGTCCGCGAGAACACTGAGGGCCTGTACTCGGGGATGGGCGGCCGGCAGTACCCGGCGACGCCGCACGAGGTGGCCACCCAGATCATGTGCAACACCCGCTGCGGCGTGGAGCGGTGCCTCCGCTACGCCTTCGAGGTCTGCCGCCGGCGCAACGACAAGAAGATGCTGACGCTCGTCCATAAGACGAACGTCCTGACGAACTGCGGCGACCTGTGGTTCCGGGCGTTCAACGACATCGGCGAGGCCGAGTACCCCGACGTCCGCCGCGACTACAACCACGTGGACGCCTGCTGCATGTGGATGGTCAAGAACCCGGAATATTACGATACCATCGTCACGGGCAACATGTTCGGCGACATCATCACGGACCTGGGGGCGATGATCCAGGGCGGCATGGGCATTGCGGCGGGCGGCAACATCAACCCGGACGGCCTCTCCATGTTCGAGCCGATCGGCGGCTCCGCGCCCAAGTACACGGGGCAGGGCAAGATCAACCCGCTGGCGGCCATCGCGGCCATGCAGATGATGCTCGCCGAACTCGGCGAACAGAAGGCGGCCGACGCCGTCGAACGGGCCATCGCCTGCGTGACGGGCGAGCGGCTCGACGGCATGGCCGCCGGACGCATGGGCTACTCGACGAGCGAGGTCGGCGACCTCGTGGCGGAGGTTACGCTAAACGTCTGAACTTGGTTGAAGTTGCCGCCAGGGGTCGGCTCGTCTATAATAAGTGAGGCACGTGGTGGTGGCAGGAGGCTCCGGCATGCCAACGGTTTTCAAAGAAGAAGGGTATCGATTCTTCTTCTTTAGCCGAGAGGGTCGGGAGCCATGCCGCGTGCACGTTGAGAAAGCGGAGAACTATGCCAAGTTCTGGCTTGAGGGCCCCGTCTTGGCCCGCAACCGCGGTTTCAAGAGCCGCGAGTTAACGACCATCCGGCAACTGATTGAAGCCCATCGAGCCGAGATCGAGGAGCGGTGGCATGAGCATTTCGGCGGTTAAGATCGAACCGTTGGCGACGGGTGTAACGTTCAGCGAAAACGAGTTCAGCGTCTCGCTGGCCGACGGACGCCAAATCACCGTGCCGCTCGAGTGGTTTCCCCGCCTGCGCGACGCCACTGTGGAGCAGCGCAGCCAATGGCGGCTCATCGGCGGCGGCGTCGGCATCCACTGGGAAGCGATTGACGAGGACATCTCCGTCGAGAGCATCCTGGCGCTGGGTTAGCACTACAACGCGAAGTCAGCATTTTGCGCGGTGGGTCTGGAGCTCCACCGCGCTCGAGAGGGCGTTTTCGGGGCGGCGCGGCGGGTGCGGAGATTTACCCGCCGGAGGCGGGCCCGCCGCGCACGAGTTCGCGTTGTAGTGTTAGGCCGCTCTTCACTGCTGGCTACCCGGGGGGTCGGCGACCTCGTGGCCGAGGCAGTCCTGCAATAGGTCCTTTGTCCCTGGTCCGTCGTCCTTTGTCGGGGCGCACCGCGGCGCGCGTGTCGCACGTTTATCCGCCGGAGATGGGTGCTGCGGCCGGTGGCGCCGCTCCCGATGGCGCGCGTTCGCCGCCCCGCTTGCGGGTCGCGGCCAATCTTTTCGTGCGTCGCGATGTCCCGTGTCGTATAATCTCCCGTTCCGTAAGAGGAGCCCGTTCAACCAGGAGCACCGTGCCATGACCTCGACCCGCCGCCTCTGTCTGCTCGGCTTCCTTGTCGCTGTCCTCGCCGCCGTCCCCGCCGCCGGGGCCGAGGACCATGCCTGGGTCACCTACGAGGGCGGCGAGGGGCCCGGCAAGGGCAAACACATCGTTTTCCTCGCCGGCGACGACGAGTACCGCAGCGAGGAACTCATGCCGCAACTCGCCAAGATCGCCGCCGTCCGCCACGGTTTCCGGTGCACGGTCGTCTGGGCCATCAACCCGAAGACGGGCGAGATCGACCCGTCCGCCAAGAACCACATGCCGGGCCTGCACCTGCTGGAGGGGGCCGACCTCATGGTCATGTTCCTCCGGTTCCGCGCCCTGCCGCCCGAGCAGATGAAGCACATCATGGATTACACGAACTCCGGCCGGCCCATGATGGGCCTTCGCACCTCGACCCACGCCTTCAACTACCCCGGCAAGAGCGACAACCCGTACACGAAGTACTCCTTCCGCAGCAAGGACCCCAAGGGCGGGTACGGGCGGATGGTCTTCGGCGAGACCTGGATCAGCCATTACGGCCACCATGGCCGGGAGAGCACCCTCGGCATTATTCCGGCCGAGGCCAGGGACCACCCCATCGTCCGCGGCATCGGGAAGGTCTGGGGCCCCAGCGACGTCTACGGTCTGACGGACCTGGAGGGCGACTGCACGCCCGTCCTGCTCGGCCAGCCGCTCAAGGGCATGACGCCCGACTCACCGCCCAACAAGAAGAAGAAACCCATCCCCGTCGCCTGGACGAAGCACTTCACGGGCGCCGCCGGCAAGACGGCCCGGGTCTTCACCACCACGATGGGCCACGCCCACGATTTGAAGAACGAGGGCTTCCGCCGACTCTGCGTCAACGCTATCTACTGGTGCCTGGGGATGGAGGACAAGATCCCCGCCAAGGCGAACGTGGACCTCGTCGGCGAGTACGACCCGAAGCCGATCGGCATGGGCGGCCATCGGAAGGGATTGACGCCGGACGACTTCCGGTTGGAATAGGACCCGCCGTCGCGCGGCGGGCAGTCTTGCCCGCCGCGCGCTGCTTCTGCGCGGTGCCCAGGACTGGGCACCGTGCCTGCGCGCCGCCCGGCCGAAGTTTTCGGCTGGACGCCCGCCGGTTTCTCGCTACACTCGTCCCCTCGTTTTCAGCCAAGCGCCCGATGGAGGGACCGCCGATGGGCAAAACGGCCTTTCTGTTCCCCGGCCAGGGGGCGCAGTACGTCGGCATGGGCAAGGATCTGGCCGAGACATGCCCCGAGGCCCGCTCGCTGTACGAGCAGGCGGACGACATCCTCGGGTTCGGCCTCTCGACAATCTGCTTCGAGGGCCCGGAGGACCGCCTGACGGCCACCGACGTCAGCCAGCCGGCCATCCTCGTGACGAGCCTGGCGGCGCTGGCGGCGATGCGGGCCACCGACGCCGGCCAGGCCGTGGAGCCCCAGGCCGCCGCCGGCCTCAGCCTGGGCGAGTACACGGCCCTCGTGGCGGCCGGGGCACTCGACTTCGAGGACGCCGTCCGCATCACGCACCTGCGCGGGCAGGCGATGCAGGAGGCGTGCGAGGTCCAGGCGTCCGGCATGGTCAGCCTCCTCGGCGTGGACCCGGAGGGGGCGGAAAAGATTTGCCAGGCCGCACGCCACGCCGGTATAATCCGGCCTGCCAACTACAATTGCCCCGGCCAGGTGGTCGTCAGCGGCGTGGAGGCGGCGTGCGAGGAGGTCGTCGCCGTCGCCGAGGCCCACGGCGCCCAGCGGGCCGTGCCCCTGACGGTGGCGGGCGGCTTCCATTCGCCGCTGATGGCCCCGGCGCGGGAGAGGCTGGCCCCGCACCTTCGCGGCCTGCGGGTCCGGGACCTCGCGTTTCCGGTGGTCGCCAACGCCACGGGGGACTATTATCAGGGACCGGCCCAGGTGCCGGACCTCCTGGCCCGACAGGTGGACGGGCCGGTCCGCTGGCAGCAGGGGATGGAGCGGCTCCTGGCCGACGGCTTCGACCGGTTTTACGAGGTCGGCCCCGGCCGGGTCCTGACGGGCCTGCTGAAACGGATCGACCGCAAGGTCGGCCGGGCCGCCGTCACGGTCGGCACGGTGGAGGATATCGGGGAACTGGCTGGCGGTTAGCGCTGTCATTCTGAGGAGCCCGAAGGGCGACGAAGAATCTCGCCGTGGTCGTTGCCGATTTGTCGTTCGCACGGCGAGATGCTTCGCGGCGCTCAACATCACTCCTCGGGAACATCGACTCGGCGGGGAGGACGGATGGACTTCGAGGGCAAGACGGCCATCGTGACGGGAGCGGCGCGGGGCATCGGGCTGGCGATCGCCCGGACCCTTGCCGCCGGCGGCGCGGCCGTCGTCCTGGTGGACGTGCGGGAGGACGACCTCCAGGCCGCCGCCGCCTCGCTCGACGGCGCCGCCTCCGTCCGCACCTTTGCCGTCGACGTCACCGACGAGCCGGCCGTCGAGCAGATGATCGAGGACGTGGTCGAGCAGGCCGGCCGACTCGACATCCTGGTCAACAACGCGGGCATCACCCGCGACGACCTGCTCCTCCGGATGGACGCCGAGGCGTGGGACGCCGTCCTGCGGGTGAACCTGACGGGCACGTTCCTGATGACCAAGCACGCCTCCCGCTACATGGTCCGCCAGAAGGCCGGCCGGATCGTCAACCTGGCCAGCGTCTCCGGGCTCGTGGGCAACCCCGGGCAGGCCAACTACTCCGCCTCCAAGGCCGGCGTGGTGGGCCTGACGCGGACGGTGGCCCGGGAACTCGCGCGCAAGAACGTGACCTGCAACGCCGTGGCGCCCGGCTTCATCGACACCGAGATGACTCGCGTCCTCTCGGAGAGGGCGAAGGAGAACGCGCTGGCGGCCATTCCGATGCAGCGCATGGGGAAGGCGGTGGACGTGGCCCGGGCGGTCGCCTTCCTCGCCAGCGACGATGCCGCCTACATCACGGGCCACGTCCTGCCGGTCGACGGCGGGATGGCCCCGTGACAGGTCCATAGGAGGGATGGGCCAGGCCGGTCCGGCCCGGTGCCGCGCCGGCCCGTTCGCGAATCCCGTTCGACAGGGAGGGAGGACTGACTTTGGCGACCATCGAGGAACGTGTGGCGGAGATCGTGGCCGAGCAGATGGGTGTGGATAAGGCCCAGATCACCCGGGAGACCTCGTTCGTCAACGACCTGGGCGCCGACTCGCTCGACACGGTGGAACTCGTCATGGAATTCGAGGACGAGTTCGACATCAGCGTCCCCGACGAGGACGCCGAGAAGATCCAGACCGTCGGCCAAGCCATCGAGTACGTGGAGGCGCATCTGTAATCCATGAGGCGCCGCGTGGTGGTTACGGGTCTGGGCCTGATCACGTCGCTCGGTCGGCGGGTGGAGGCGTTCTGGCGCCGTCTGCTGGCCGGCGAGTCCGGCGTCAGCCGCGTCCAGGCCTTTGACGTCTCCGGCTACGCCGTCCAGGTGGCCGGCGAGATCAAGGACTTCGATCCCACCGCCTACATGCCCAAGCGGGAGGCGCGGCACCAGGACCGTTTCAGCCAGATGGCCGTTGCCGCCGCCATGGGCGCCGTGGAGGACTCCGGCCTCGACCTCTCGGCCTGCGAAGATCCATTCCGCGCGGGCGTCATCGTGGGCAGCGGCATCGGGGGCCTGGCCGAGTTCGAGCAGCAGCACGAGCGGCTGCTCACCAAGGGGGCCATGCGCGTCTCGCCGTTCATGATCCCCAAACTCATGATCAACGCGGCCGCCAGCCAGATCTCCATCCGCTACCAGGTCAAGGGCCCCAACGCCGGCGTCGCCAACGCCTGTTCGTCGGCCAACAACGCCATCGGCCAGGCGTTCTGGACCATCCTCGGCGACGAGGCCGACATCATGATTGCCGGCGGCTCCGAGGCCGCCCTCACCCCCATGGGCCTGGCGGGCTTCTGCACCAACAAGGCCCTCTCCACCCGCAACGACGACCCCGCCGGCGCCTCCCGCCCCTTCGACCGCGACCGCGACGGCTTCGTCCTCGGCGAGGGGGCCGGCATCGTCGTCCTGGAAGAGTTCGAGCACGCCAAGGCTCGCGGCGCGAACGTTTACGCCGAGGTCGTCGGCTTCGGCATGTCGGGCGACGGCACGCACATCGTCCAGCCCGATCCCGAAGGCCGCGGCGCCGCCGCCGCCATGCAGAAGATGCTCCAGGACGCCGCCGCCGCCCCCGAGTCGGTGACCTACATCAACGCCCACGGCACGGGCACGCCGCTCGGCGACGTGGCCGAGGTCAAGGCCATCCACCAGGTCTTCGGCCGCCACGCCGACCGCATCGCCGTCTCCAGCACGAAGTCGAGTCTCGGGCACCTGCTCGGCGCGAGCGGCGGCGTGGAGTTCATCGCCACCTGCCTCGCCATCCGCGACCAGGTGGCCCCGCCCACCATCAACCTCGACCACCCCGACCCGGAGTGCGACCTGGACCACGTGGCCCTTGAGCCCCGCCAGATGGGAATCACCTGCGCGGCGTCCAATTCCTTCGGCTTCGGCGGCCACAACGCCTGTCTCTTGCTGCGGAAGGCGTGAGGGCCCGCGGTTGTCATTTCGACCAAGGTCTCGCGCAGCGAGGCCGAGCGGAGAAATCTCGCTGTTTGGGAAAGCCTAGAGCGTTTTCAACTCGCGTGGTTGCGCGGCGGGTCTGGAGCACCCGCCGCGCGTACACGAGTCGCAAACGTGAGTTCGCGGATACTCGGCGGCGCCACATAATCTTCGCGCGCGAGACGTGCGCCGCCGTTCGCACGTATCCCCGACCTTGCGGTCGGGGCTCGTGTGTGCCCTTTCATCCGTCCGCATTCATCATTCCTTGTTCATCATTGTTGTTGATCCGTTCGCCCTCTTCCTCGGCCGCCCGGCGGGCAAGGGCCAGCGCCTCGGCGCGCGTCGTCACCTCTCCCTCCAGTTGGGCGTCGTAGACGCGGTCCAGGATCGGGCCGAAGTGCGGCCCCGGCTCCAGGCCCATCGCGATGAGGTCGTGGCCGGTGATGAGCGGCTCCGGCCGGACGGCCTCTTCCCGGGCGATGCGGTACCGGGCCATGAGGGCTTCGTAGCCTTGGGCCGTCCCGCCGGAGGCCAGGCAGTCGGCCCGCCAGAGTTCGGCGAGTTCCTCGAATCCCGCCTCGGCGAAGAGCCGCTTCAGCCGCGCAAGACGCATCTCGGGCCAGTTCGCCAGCGTCATGTGCCGCCGCACCAGCCACGCCACTCGCCGCCGGGCGAACGTCGAGAACCGCAGACGTCGGCAGACCTGGCGGGCCATCTCCTCGCCCACCTTCGCGTGCCCGTAGAACGTGAGCCGACCCTGGCGCACCCGGCAGGTGGCCGGTTTGCCGACGTCGTGCAGCAGGGCCGCCAGGGCGAGTTCGTAGGTCGGTTCCCGCAGCCGCTCGAGGCACATCAGCGTATGGACGAAGACGTCGCCCTCCGGATGGACCTCGTCCGGCTGCTCCGTGCCATGCATGGCGGCGACTTCCGGCAGGAGGACGGCGAGGAGGCCGAGGGCGTCCATGAGTTCCACGCCCCGTCGTCGGCCGGCCGGATGGGCCGTCAGAATCCGCTCCAGTTCGGCCGAGACCCGCTCGCCGCTGACGCGTGCGATACGTCCGGCCAGGTCGCGGATGGCGTCGGCGGTGGCGGGGTCCAGTTCAAAATCCAGTTCCGCCGCGAACCGGACGGCCCGGAGCATCCGCAGATGGTCCTCGGCGAAGCGGTCATGCGGCCGGCCGACGGCCCGGATGAGGCGCCGCTCGAGGTCCTCCCGGCCGCCCACGTAATCGACGACCTCGCCCGTCGCCGGGTCCAGGAACATGGCGTTGACGGTGAAGTCCCGCCGCCGGGCGTCGGCCTCGGCCGTGGTGAACGTGACGGCGTCGGGGTGCCGGCCGTCGGCGTAGCCGCGCTCCGCCCGGAAGGTGGCCGTCTCCACCTGGACGGCCCCCTCGTGGACGACGAGGACCCCGAACGCCTTGCCGACCGTCAGGGCGTCGGGCCAGAGGGCGAGGACCTCCTCCGGCGCCGCGGCGGTGGCGACGTCGTAGTCACGGGCCGGCCGGCCGAGCAGCCGGTCGCGGACGCATCCGCCCGCCAGGTACGCCTCGTGCCCCGCCTGGCGCAGCCGGTGGACGACCGTCTCGGCGAGTTGGTGCTGGCTGGCCATAGAAACTCTGGCAATAGGCAACAGGCAACAGGCAACAGGCAACAGGCAACAGACGACGCCAACGCCAACGTCAACGCCAACACCAACAACAACGACGCCGAGCGTGTCCTGTTAGCCGCGAGCGTGCATGGCGCGGTGGTTAGGAGAACCACCGCGCCAGCACGCGCGACGATCGTTCTGCGCCGCCGAGACCCGCGATCTTACGATCGCGGCTCGGTTACGTCTCCCTCCTCGCGTTTGGTCGGCGTGGGATGGGCCCGGCCGCGACGGCGTTCCGGCCGCATCCAGTTGGCGACGAGGGGTTCGGCCACCGCCAGGACCAGGCACAGCATCAGGAAATACTGCCACAGTTCCTGCCGGGCGCCGGTCTCGAAGCGGGTGACGAGGTCCTGGAGCCCGGAGACCACGTGGCACTCGGGGGCGCCGAGCCCCGCGCGGAGCGTGTCGTCGTCGATTGTCGCCAGGTCCGACTCCTCGGGGTCGGGGTTGGTGGCGAAGACGCCTTCAGGCCCCTCGCCGCCCGCCACCCGGTAGGTGTAGTGGCCGAGGTTCCACGTCTTGGCGAAGGTGAGGCGGTTGACGCCGCGCGCCGGGTGCGCCTCGGTGCTGGGCTGTTCGGTGGCGGTTTCGCCCTCCGGGCCGAGGGGACCGGTCACCTCGACGAGGGTCTCCTGGCGGACCTGGGGGTACAGGTTAATCTCAAACGGCTGGCCGGCCAGCAGGTTGTGATCCTCGTCCGTCGTGCCGCGCGCCAGGTGGACGATGCGCATGAGGAGCGGCAGAAAGAGGTTGCGGACCGGCAGGGTGGTCCAGTCGGTGGTGGCGGCGGTGGTGCAGAGCAGAACGTGCCCCCGGCCGAACGACTTCGCCAGCAGCAGCGGGTCGCCGCTGGAGAGCCGGGCCAGCACCGATTCGCTCGGGGCGCCCCGCGCTTGGAAGTACTCATACACCAGCACGTCCTGGTAGATGTCGGCCGCGTGGACCAGGCCCTCCAGGTACGGCGAATCGGCCCGGACCTGGGTGATCCGCTCGACGGTGGACCGCAGGACGGCGTCGCCGACGCGGTCGCCGAGGCGGGCGGGCAGCAGGCCGCCCTCGCGCTCGATCCCGTCGACCAGCAGGCGGTTGTACGTCTCGGCGGTCACCTGGGGGCCGCAGAAGACGACCAGCGTCCCGCCGGCGGCGACGTAGTCGGCCAGCCGGCGGGCCGCCGACGCCGTCAGTGTCCCCACGTTGTTGAGGAAGACGACGGCGTAGCGGGCGAGGTCGCCGGCGGGGAAGGCCTCGGCGGTCTGCTCCTCGGGCCGGATGGCCCACGGGAAGTCCGACCCCGCCCCCACCGGGTCCAGCGCCCGGACGAGGTAGAAGTTGGCGTCCTCGGTCGACACGTCGGCCGACTTCTGCTTGACCGCCAGCGCGGGCACCCGGTCGGCGATGGTCAGGGCGATGCGGCGGACGTCATCGTCGGCCAGGGCATCCTCGCCCTCCAGGGCCAGGCGCACCCGGTGCGGCCCGGGCTGCTCGAAGACGTGCGTCAGCGAGACGGTCTCGGTGGCGCCGGGCGTGCCGGCTGCCGAGAGCCGGACCCCCCGCTTCGCCCGCGCCCGGCTGAAGTCGTCGACGAACAGGAGGACGTTCCGCTGCTCGCGGGACGTCCGGCCGGTGTTGGCCACCGTCACGTCGATGCGGATGGGCATGCCGACCGTCCGGTCGCGGGAGACGACCTCGGCCGCCGTGATGGCCACGTTCGCCATCGACGGTTCGGGGGGTCGGATGACGGCCACGGGCACGTCGGGGTGGTCGGCGGGGGCCTCCAGGTCCTTCAGCCCCTCCCAGGAGAGTGCCTGCCGGTCGGTCAGGATCCAGAGCCTCCGCTCGGCCGCTTGGGCCTCCTCCAGCAGACGGTAGGCGAGCCGAACCGCCGAGACCAGGTCGGCCCGGCCGGTCCGGACCCGGGCGTCGTCGATGCGGCGGAAGAGTCGGGCCCGGTCGCGCGTCAGGCCCTTCGGCCGGGCCTCGCCCCGCGGGGTCGTCAGCAGGACGGCCGCCTCGGTGGGCTTGTACGGGCTTTCGAGGATGGCCCGGGCCTCCTGCTTGACCCGGGCGAAACGGGTGCCCGCCTCGTCCCGCACGTTCATCGAGTAGGAGTTGTCCAGCACCAGGACGGCCGCGCTGGACGACCGCTCGCCGAGCAGGCGAAACTCCCGGGAGAGGAACGGGCGGGAGAGGGCGAACGCGAGCAGGGCAAACAGCAGCATCCGCAGGATCATCAGAAACAGGTTCTCGATCTTCCGACGCCGGGCCGTCCGCTCGGAAGCGCTGCGCAGGAACCGCAGAGTGGGGAACGGCATCACCGGCGCGCGGGTCTGGTGGATCATGTGGATGACGACCGGAATGGCCGCCCCCACGGCCCCGGCCGCCAGCCACGCCGCCCACCATGGGCTGATGAAATCCATACGCTTCTTTCGATCATCGAGCCGCGACCGTGAGGTCGCGGGTACTTGCCCCCTCGAGGTGCGACGAACGGCACGCGCCCCGCGCTTAGCACTACAACGCGACGTCAGCCTTTTGCGCGGTGGGTCTCCGCACCCACCGCGCTCGAGAGGGCGTTTTCGGGGCTGCGCGGCGGGTCTCCGCACCCGCCGCGCCTCCATGCCCTTGGTACCTCACGCGCGGTGGGTACGGAGACCCACCGCGCCCACCGGGGTTGCCCCCTCAGCGGAACCGCTGCCGCTGCGCCAGGTACGAGCGGAGAAGAAAATCGTACGGCACGCTGGTATCGGTGAGGACGTACTCGGCGTCGGCCTCGGCGCAGGCGCGCTTGTAGCGGTCGATGAAGGCCCGCAGTTCCTCCAGGTACGCCTCCCGGACGCTGGAGGGGTCCACCTGGTAGCGGTCGCCCGTTTCCAGGTCCCGGAACTGGGTGAGTTTCTGGAAGGGGAACTCCAGTTCGGCCGCGTCGAACGTGTGGAACAGGATCAGGCCGTGCTTCTTGTGCCGGAAGTGCCTGAGCGCACGCACCACCTCGTTCTCGTCGTCGTAAAGGTCGCTGATGAGGATGATGAGGCCTCGCCGGCTGATGGTCTCGGCCAGGTCGTGGAGCGGTTTGCCCAGATGCGTGACCCGGCCGGGCTGGAGCCGCTCCAGCCGGTGGCACATCTCGTTGACGTGGGCGGGTGAGCCGCGCGGCGGCATGTGGAGGCGGAGGGTGTGGTCGAACGCCACCAGACCCACCACGTCCTGCTGGCGCGTCATCAGGTACGCCAGCGTCGCCGCCAGGAACGACCCGTACTCCAGTTTCGTCAGGCCCCCTGTCCCCGCGTAGTTCATCGACCCGGAGCAGTCCAGCAAAATCCAGCACCGCAGGTTCGTCTCCTGTTCGTACTGCTTGATGTAGTAGCGGTCGGTCTTGGCGTAGGCGACCCAGTCCAGGTGGCGGAGTTCGTCGCCGGGCACGTACGGGCGGTGCTCCGAGAACTCGACCGAGAACCCGTGGTGCGGGCTCCGGTGGAGCCCCGAAATGAACCCCTCCACCGCGCTGCGGGCCACCACGTTCAGGTTCCCCAGCCGCGACAGCGTGTCGGGGTCGAGGTAGCGGTAACGGGATGTCGGGCCGGTGGCGTCGAGTCGGGTCATCGAGTTCCTCAACCAACGGGCATCAGGCCACAGGCAACAACAACGACAACCGCAACGCCGGCGCGCCAAACAGTTAGCCGCCGGCCTTGGCCGGCGCGTGCTTGACCATCAAGTACAGCGTCGTCCTGCCGTAGGTCCGCGCCTCGTCCAACCGGAAGCCTTCCCACGGCAGGCCGGTGTCCGTGCCGGCCTCGGCCCGGAGCATGGCCAGGGCGCCGGGCGCCACGCAGGCGAGTTCCCGGAGGCGCCGGGCCGTCCGGGCCAGGCGGCGCCGGCCCTCCTCCTCGCCCGTTATCTTATACGGGGGATCGACGAAGATGAGCGTGTATCCCCGGCCGGCCGGCGGCACGAGCCACGCGCCCGGCCGCAGCGCGTCTCGCCGCTTGATGCGGACGCAGTCCTCCAGGCCCAGCCGCTCGCAGTTCCGCGCCACGGCCGCCACGGCCGACCGGGCCGCGTCCACGAAGGTACAGGCGTGGGCCCCACGGCTCAAGGCCTCCAGGCCCAGGGCGCCGGACCCGCAGAAGAGGTCCAGCACGCCGGCCCCCGCGCAGGCGTCCGGGCCGAGCAGGTTGAAGAGGGCCTCGCGGACGCGGTCGGTCATCGGCCGGGTGGTCGTGCCTTTGGGAACGCTCAGCCTCCGCCCGCGGAACCGGCCGCCGATGATACGCATGCCCACACGGTACCGGCCGGGGGGCGGGCAGTCAACCGGCCGGCCGGCGGCATCAGGCCCATCCGGGCGACCTGGACGGCGGGGCGGACGGGGCGGCACCAGGGAAAAATTTATGTTTGACTTGCCGGACCCAGGGGGTATGCTGGACCCCCTAGTATGCGGTCGGCGGTGCCGTCGGCATGTGGGCCGACGGTGCGGCGTCCGCGCCGGGCCGCTCGCGTGGCGGCCCGGCCCCCGGGTTCTGTTGGCGCTTCCCGGCGGGAACCTGTGGGATGAATCTTCCGGGAAGGTGAAGGAGCCCGGTCTCATGGCTCGAGGCAAAGTGAAGTGGTTTAACGATCAGAAGGGATATGGCTTCATCGAGCAGGAGGGTGGTGGCGGCGACGTCTTCGTCCATTACAGCAGCATCGGCGGCGAGGGATTCAAGACTCTGGCCGAGGGCGACGAGGTCGAGTTCGAGGTCACCCAGGGTCCCAAGGGTCCCAAGGCCGAGAACGTCAGCCGCGTGGAATAACCCGCCGGCGAATCGTCCGTCACGGAGCCGCAGGCCGCGCCATGTGCCGGCCTGCGGTTTTTTTCGGCGGAGGGCATGGCACGGGCGCGGCGCCGCGCAGGCCGCTCCGGGCGCGGCCGGCCGGGGGGAGCCTGCACGCGTCAGCCCCGCTCGTCCAGGCAGTCCGGCAGGTCGGCCAGGCGACGGATGCGCAGGTCCGGGGGCGGGTCAGGCGGGGGGCGGTGCCCCCGGTCCACCCACACCGACGGTATCCCCGCCGCCCGGGCGCCGGCGACGTCGTCCACCGGGTCGTCGCCCACAAAGAGGGCGCGCTCGGCCGGCACGCCGAGGGTCTCCAGCGCTGCCCGGAAGAGTCGCGGGTCCGGCTTTCGGAACCCCACCTGGCTGCTGAAGCAGGTCACCTCGAAGAAGCGGGCCAGGCCGAACCGCTCCAGTTGACCGGTCCACAGGTAATCGGGCGTTCCCCAGGGCGTGTTGGAGACCAGGCCCAGCCGGTGCCCGCGTTCGCGGAGGTCGGCTAGCGTGGCCGGGGCGTCGGGGACCAGCCGGCCGCCGGCCACCAGCGGCCGGGTGGCCAACTCGCCGAGCCGCGGCACCGTGCTGCTGCTCACGCTCCGGATCATCCGCCGCAGCGCCATCGTGGTCCGGTAGGCCAGGGGAGCGTCCGGCCGGGCGCGGGCACGGTGCGACGGCGACTCCTTGGCCGGGGGCACGGAGGCGGCGGGCGGCAGACCGCGCGACTCGCCCACCACGATGCCCCTCAGGAACGCTCGCGCGAACCGCGCCGCCACTGCCGGCCAGGCAGGGAGCGGGTAATCAATCAGCGTCCCGCCCATGTCGAACAGGACGGCCTCGGCGCCGGGGAACACGGAAGGGGCCCTCCGAGGCTGGTTCCCAACGCCCTCTCCCTCGATGGGAGAGGGGTAGGGTGAGGGTGACTGTTCGGAATCCATCGGGTAATTCCCCTCACCCCGCCCTCTCCCGCCTGCGCGGCCGAAGCCCGCCACGGCGGGCGAAGGCCCGCCAGCGGAGAGGGAACGTTAGAAGAGACGGTACTCGTAGTCGGGGTTGTCCGGGTCGAAGTCGCGGTCGTCCAGGCCCGGGTCCAGGTCGATGTCGGTGTAGAAGTAATGGCTGATGAGTTCGCCGGCCCAGTTGTAGGCGTCGGTCCGGACGCAGGCCAGCGTCCGGGTGTCGATGAAGATGACCAGGGTCTCGCAGGGATAGCCCTTGTCGGGCGGCAGGATGCGCTTGAGGACGTAGGCGGGGCGGCCCGCCTCGACGCGGACGCCCTCGTAGGTGAGCGTCAGGTCGCCGCGCTCGTGCGCGTCCTCGCACTGCCGCGTGACCAGGCGGATCATGTTGAGCATGCCGGCCATCGTGATGGGCCGGCGGCTGTGCTTGCGGGCGGTCTTGCCTGTGGGGTCCAGCCCCACCCGTCGGAAGATGAGCCCGAGGATGCCCGACGGGTGCACCTGGATCTCGTCCTTGTACTTGCCTTCGACGTAGATGACCTCCTGCCCTTTGGACGGGTCGGCGATCCACTTCATGTACACGCTGAACGGCTGTCGGCGGAACTTCATCCGCGTCTTCTCGGGCTTCTGCAACGTGCCCCCTACTCGCTCGATCCTCTGGAATCGGCAGGTGTAGTCGTGGAGGTGGCTCTCGGCCCAGTCGCGGGCGCGACGGAGAAGGCCCAGCGGGTCGCGGCGGATGATCGGCTCCAGCGCCCGGCGAGACTTCGGGTACACCGCCTCACCCTTCGACGCACCGGCGGGAGCCGAGGACGCCGGCTGCCCGGCTTCGGGGGCGGCACCGAGCGCCGGGGCCGTGAGGCACACCAGCAGCGCCGTCGCCCCCAGGGCGCGGACGGCAAGGAACGGTGCGCCGTGGACGGTGCAGGCGGGTGGTGGCGGGCGTCGGCGCATCGGGGCTCTCGGGGGGGATGCGAACGGCCTATTGCGGCACGGTGCCTCGCGTCAGGAGAATCGGGAAAAAGGTGTACGTGTGCCGCTGGCTGACGGGCGAAAAGCCCACGCGACGGAACATCGCGTGCATGGCCGGGGCGTCGCGGTGGCGGACCGTCCCGCCCTCTACGTGCGTGATGATCACGTCGTAGATGATGCGGCCGAGGAAGTGGTCGGACCAGCCGTCCAGCAGCAGCAGCCGCCCCCCGGGCCGCAGCACCCGGTACAACTCCCGGACCACCCCCTCCTGGTCCGGATAGTGGTGGAACGAGTTGGCGCAGGTGACCACGTCGAAGGCGCCGGCGTGGAAGGGCAGACATTCGCTGTCGGCTACCGTCAGGCGGACACGGCCAGCGTTGCCGTTCAACTTGCCGTTGGCGCGGCGGAGCATCGACTCGCACAGGTCCAGGCCGACGACCTCCCAGCTGCGGTCGGCCAGGCGGTCGGCCAGTTCTCCCGTGCCGCACCCCACGTCCAGCACGCGGCCGGGCGGCAGCGGCGCCACTTCCTCCAGCAGCATGGCGTGGGCCGGCTCGAACAGGTACCGGTTCAGCCAGTGATGGTCGTACGTCTCGGCCCAGCCGGAGAACTCGGCGTGGGCGCGGCGTTTCAGGTCGTGGTTCACGTCACCCTACCTTGGACGCGCGTGGGCGGGCCCCCCGCTCGACTCCATTCCTCAAGCGTCTATCGGCAAGACCGTTGGAGGAATTGTAGCCGAATCGCTCCGGCCAGGCAAGGGGTGGGTTGGGAATCCCCGGCCGGCCTTCCCGGAACGGCCTGCCGTGGCCGCGTGGTGCCGCGCTTCCGGCCGGTAAAGGTGGCGTGAGGCGCGCGTTTGTATAGAGCCCGAAAAAATGGTATTTTTTCTGGGAGGCCGAAATGGGGGTCTTTTGGGGCCGGAATCCCGTTTTCTGGCCCGTGAGGGGCGATTCTGGTCCGAAATGTTAAGATGGGTAAGGCAAAACGCGCGACTTTTTGCCCCTTTTTTCCGAAAATGGATCGATTCTATTCGGAAAGGGTCGATTCTGACCCCTTTTTCACGCGTCTGCGGCCCGCCCGGCGTCGAGAGATGTCGATACGTTCCATGCGGACGGCCCGTCGGTCAGGCCGTCTTCCGTCGAGGCGAAACGAGGTCGCCGCCGCCGGACCCGGCCGGCGGACATCAGGCCTCCAGCCCCACGTGGGCGGCTCGCGCGGTGGGCCTCCGTACCCCCCTGCGCGAGAAGGTGGGTTTTCGACGCGGTGCGGCGGGTGCGGAGACACGCCGCGCACGAGGTTGCGGTGCAGGATGAGCATCGTGAGGACGCGGATGGAGCCCTCACTCAACCGGCGTCTCTCTCCGGGGGAACAGGTTGGCCGCTTCTTCGGCGGTGGTGTTGAGAATGGCGGCGATTTCTTCGGGGTCGTAGCATTCGCCGTGCGTCGTGACCACGCCCTGGATGGGATGCCGGCCCCGGGAGAATTGCGTGCGGCCAAGCATCAATTCCCAGAAATACCATCCCACCTTTTCCTCCCGCAGGAGGGGCAGGAACTTCGAAAAGTGCTGGCCGGTATTCCGCCTCGCGATCTCGCTGATCAGGACCGGTTTGCCATGCTTTCGCCCCAACTCCTTCACGCGACGGATATCGGCGCGAAGGGCCTCCATGTCGCCCGTGTAATTATGCCACCCGATAACGTCGACCTTGTCGATCGTGTGAGCGACCAGGGTGCTGCTCATATATCCCACCGTCAACGGGTGGGTGGGCTCCTGATTTCGCACCGCCTCGCACATGTGATGAAGGAACTTCCAGATGGTTTCGCGCCCCTCCGCGGTCCGCGCGTGCGAGGTGCACATCGGTTCGTTCATTACGTCCCAGAGGAGTATCCGTTTATCTTCCTTATGCCCGCCCACCACGTCGGCTACGTATTTGTCCAATGCCGGCCAGTGCTCGGGGCCGAGCCGATTCTGGCCCGGGTTGGCCATCCAGTCCTTCTCCTTGTACTTCTCCAGGTCGGGGAAGGCCCCGAAACACGAATCGAATAACACCACCATTGCCTGGATGTCATGTTTTGCGCAGAGGGCGAGGAAGTTCTCGTAGTGTCTCAGGAACGCCCGGGCATCGTGGCGGTAGACGGCGTATTGCAAGAAGATGCGCACGCTGTTGATCTTCAATCGTTCGGCAAGTCCCAGTTCCCGGTCGACGACCTTGGAGTCGTAGTCCATCCATATCTGTACGTCGTTGCGGGCGAACGAGGGGACGTAGTTCGCGCCGCGAACCCAGGAGTACTCGTCGCCGTCTTCCCCCGCCCGGGCGCGGGGCGCGATCGTGAACGCCGCCAGCAGTCCCGCCAGCAGGGCGATCGTCTTGCGTTTCATCGCTGCTCTGCCCTTTCGATGAACGGAGTGCATGTGTCCGTCAACGCCGTGAACGGGCAACGCCGAATGACCACTGACCAGGGAACAAGGACGGCCTTTCAGCGAGATTTCCTGCGGGCCCTCGCAGTCCAGATTTCTCCGCTCCGGCCCTTCGGGCCGTCGGTCGAAATGACAAACGGCGGGCGCACAGGCCGAAGACCTGCTTGGTCAGCCGCCTTCGCCGGGATGAGTGGCTTCGGCAGCCAGGTTGGGATGGTTACGCCACCCCCTCACCTTTCCCTCTCCCGCCAGGGGAGAGGGTATTGGAGACAGCCCTTGCTCATTCGCTTCGCGCGCGGTATTCGGCGGGCGTCAGGGCGAACTTCTTTTCCACCGTGTACCGATTCTCCGGGCCGGCGTTGTACGTGCAGAACGGGTACAGGCGGCCGTCGGGGTCGGCGTAGTGGATGACGCATCGGCGGACGCGGTTGATCTCGTAGTTATATCGATCCATGAAGTGCATGCCGGCCACCAGGAGACTGCGGAAGGTCTTCTTGCCGGCCGTGCCGCGACCCACGTTCTTGTCAATCATGCCGTTGAGGGCGTGGAGCCAGTCCTGGAACGTCATGCCGGCCGGCGCCGCCTCCGGCCGCCAGTGCCGCCTCAACGCCAGGAACGCCCGCGTCTTGCGGAAGAAGCGGAACCGGCTTCGCCCGGTCCGCCCGGCCAGGTGCCACATGTCGTCCAGCAGGCCCTTGAGGTTGAAGAACTGCGGCACGGGGACGGCCCGGCCGTCCGTCCCGACGAACAGGTACGTCCCCAGGGCGCAGTGCGGATGGCAGGACATGACGATGTTCGCCTCGCCGCGAACCGCCTCCACCAGCCGCGTGAACGGCTGGACGCACGAGAGCGGGTACCAGTCCTCCTGCGTGTCCGTCAGGCCGGTCTGCTCGGAGACGTCGCGGGCCATGTCCGTCAGCGTGTACCGCCGGGCCAGGCGTTCCTCTCGGCTGATGCGGCCGGTGAAGGCGACCGGCTGGAACGAGATGCCGGAGATCGTCTCGATGCGCGCGAGGGCGAACCGGACGATATCGCCCACCTGGTGGTCGTTGAAGCCGCGGAGGAGCGTCGGCACGAGGACGATCTTCATATCGGTCTGCATGATGGCCTCGACGGCCCGCATCTTCTCGTCCACGAGCGGCCGGCCGCGCGTCTTCGTGTAGATGTCGTCCGTCAGTCCGTCGAACTGGAGGTAGACGTCGTGGAGGCCGGCGTCCTCGCAGCGCTTCGCAAAGTCCGGCTCGCGGGCGAAGCGCAGCCCGTTCGTCGCAATCTGCAGGTGCGAGAAGCCCATCTCGGTGGCGGCGCGCAGCACGTCCAGGAACCGCGGGTAGAGCGTGGGCTCGCCGCCGGAGAACTGGACGGCCCGGCCGGCCGCGGGGCGCGTCTCGCGATACGTCCGCAGCATGCGGAGGACCTGGTCGAACGTCGGCTCGTACACGTAGCCGGCGGCGTCGGAGTTGGCGAAGCAGATGGGGCACCGCAGGTTGCAGCGGTTCGTGAGGTCGATGTTCCCCAGGGCGGTGTTCGAGGCGTGGTCCGGGCACAGGCCGCACTGCAGCGGGCACCCGTCCGTGGCCGGCGTCTGCGGGTTCGCCAGGCCGTCGCCGTCGGCGTAGTGGAACTGCTCGGCCTTCAGGTAGAGGCGGGCGTCGGACCAGTAGAGGTCCTCCACGGGGCCGTGGTCCGGGCAGGACTTGGTCATCCAGACCTGGCCGTCGCGCTCGAAGAGGCGGGCGGGGATGCGGCGGAGGCACTCCGGGCACACCGACGGGACGGTCTTCGGCAGTCCGCGCGGCAGGGGCGGGACGGGCCGGCCCGACAGGGTGTGTTTGACGGCGGCGTCGGCGAGGCCGGCGGTCGGCGGTGGGTTCATCGCGTTCCCTTGTGCTGGCGTCGCGGTGCGGGCGTGGCGGTGCCGGCGTCGGGTGTTCCGGCGGCGCCGAGCCCCTGCGCCGCCCGGACCGATGGGCGATTATAGGGGGTTCGGCGGCCGGGCTGCAAGGCGGGAATGGGGGGAGACGTATCGGGCCCGGATCGGCTTGAATGGTGCAGGGGACCCATCCGGCGCCCGGCAACTTGTCGAGGGGAACCTACCCACCGCGTTTACGTCGGCGCTTCTCCTGTTTCAGCAGGCGGACGTCTTCCTGGTGTCGGGGTGCCTCCAGCCGGCTCTTGTTTCGTATCAGGCTGTCGATATCGATGTAGTTGGCCGGCACTTGGCCGTAGCGACTGCGGACGCGCTTGCGCCAGGCGGTTTTAAATCGCACCCCCGGGATGGACAGGAACACGTCGATGCGGTTGGGTTCGACGCCAATCTGAAGGATCTGGTCCACGACACCAGGGTCGAGCAGATGGGGGCTGCCGAACTCCGCCAGCGCGCGGTTCACGCGTTCGACGTTGGCGTCGGACGGGTCCACCCACAAATCGAAATCCCTCGTGTATCGGGGTTTGGCGTGATGGCAGACGGCCACGCCGCCGATGATGAGGTACCGCGCGCGGTGCTTTTCCAACGCCCGAAGCATGTCCTCAAAATCGGCGTTGACCTGGGCGCGTCGTTCGGGCATGCGTGTCTGCCTACCTGCGGCCGCGTTTGATCGTCTCGGCGTCCCGTTTGAGCGACTCCAGCGCCGCCATCCGCTGCCGGGACGTCAGGCTTTGCCAGTACGCCAGGTCCCACGCCTCGGCTTCCTCGTGGCTGTGGGCCACGTGGGCGACGATGCGCCGGCGGCGCTGGCGGGTGCGTTCCTTGAAGCCCATTCCACGTGCTCTCCCACGGACCGGTAGCCTGTTGTATTCTACCATAATCGGCGGCCGGCGTCACAAGTCTCCCGGCGTACACGGTCGCGGTCGGCGACGGGGCAACGTCCGCCGCCGGCTCGGGCCCGGCGGGCCTCACCGCAGGGCCGGGGCGAAGCGGACGGCCAGGTCGAACGCGATGTGCACCCCCGCCGTGATGCCGAACCCTCGCCGGGCGAAGACGTACCCCAGGTACGTTCCCGCCGCCGAGCGGAACAGGAACGATCCCCAGGCGAAGCGGGCCGGGTCGTCCAGCGTGTGGGCGCCGGCGAAGATGCCGGCCGCGATGAGGATGACCGCCACCGTCACGCCGGGCGACTCCCGGCGAAGGAGGCGGCGTGCCAGGCCCAGCAAGGCCCCCACCATGAGCAGGCGGAAGAGGAGTTCCTCGTAGATGCCCGCCCCGATGCTGGTCATGGCCAGGGCGAGCCCGTCGGTCCCGGCGGCGGGGCCGGCCGAGGCGGCGGCCATCGCCAGGGCCGAGACGCCGCCCGCCGCCAGCCGCATCACCGTCAGCAGGAGGAAGAGCGGCACCGTCAGGAGCAGGGTCTCGGCGGCCATCCGGCCGAGCAGGCGGATCGGCACCCGCCACGGGTCGCGCCGCACCAGGTGCCAGGCCAGCAGCACGCCGACCACGAGCCACGTCGGGGCCAGCACGCCCGTCAGGCCCAGCGGCGCCAGGGCCTGGCGGAGCAGCAGGTCGGCGCGGGCGGCCAGGTCCGGCCGGACCCGGATCAGTCCCACCGCATAAAACAGGAGCACCGGCGAAAGGAACACCAGGCTTGCCAGGGGCCGGGCCGGGGCCGGGTCGCGGAGGAACCGGCCGTCATCCGGCCGCGACGGGCGGGACCGCTTCCCGCCGGCGCGGGAGGCCTTCTTGCGGGGGCGCCGAGATCGCTTCCGGGCGGATGGGGCGGCTGCCATGGCCGGAATGTACCAGCGCACGAACGCGTGTCAATTTCGGATTTGCATTGCACGGCCGGAGCAATCCGGTAGGCTTCACCGGAGCGGCAGCGCGGCCGCGCTGCCAGGGGTATATCTCATGACCACCGACGAGAAACTCCGGGCCTTCTACGAGGCGATGCTCACCCGGCTCGGTCCCCAGGGCTGGTGGCCGGCCGAGACCCCCTTCGAGGTCGTCGTCGGGGCCATCCTCACGCAGAACACCAACTGGAAGAACGTGGAGCGGGCCATCGCGAACCTGAAGCGCGAGGGCCTGCTCGATCCCCGCGCCCTGGACGAGGCGGACGCCGAGCGCCTGGGCGATCTTCTCCGCCCCGCCGGCTACTACCGCATGAAGGCCCGACGGCTGAAGAACCTGATGCACCTGTTGGCGGAGCGCTTCGCCGGCCGTCTGGACGCCTTCTTCGCCCTGCCGACCGCCGACCTCCGGGAAACGGTCCTGGGCGTCAGCGGCGTCGGGCCGGAGACGGCCGACTCCATACTCCTGTACGCGGCCGACCGGCCGGTCTTCGTCGTCGACGCCTACACGGCCCGCATCCTGTATCGGCACGGGCTGATCGAGGCCGCCGCCACGTACGAGGACCTCCAGTCGCTCTTCCACGGCGCCCTGGCCGAGGACGTGGCCCTCTACCAGGAGTACCACGCCCTGCTGGTGGCGGTGGGGAAGGGCTTCTGCAAGAAGCGTGCGCCCCGGTGCGACGGGTGCCCCCTGGCGCCGCTGCTGGAGGCGGGCCAGCCCGTGACGGAGATCGTGTGAGGGGGTGCTTCGCAACACCCTCTCCCTCGATGGGAGAGGGGAGGGTGAGGGGATCGCGGCACGCGAATATTCAATGCCCAATGTTCAATGCCCAGGGAGGCCTTCGGCCTGCGGGGCCTGCGCCTCCGGCGACTTTGAACGTTGAACCTTGAACTTTGGACCTTGGCTCCGCCCCGCCTTCGTGACTCCGTCACTGCGTTACTTCGTTACCCGGATTGTCGTCACCCTCACCCTGTCTCACATCCGCCAGGAGAGGGGGTATTGAATGGCTTCGCCCCGCTTGCCGCTCCGCCCGGCGCGAGGCGGCGAGCGGCGGCGGCCAGTTCCAGCCGGCTCCGCGGGTCGTCGGCCAGGAGCGGAGTGTCCGGCCCGCGGAGGGTCCGCCGGACGGCCGCCCGCGTCTCCGGCTCGATCTCGTGCCAGGCCGTGGCACCGGCCCGGCCCTTCCGCTTGCTGTGGTAGAGGGCCTGGTCGGCCAGGAAGACGAGCAGTTCCGGCGAGGTCACTTCCGGGTCGTCTGGGTACGTGGCCGTGCCGACGCTGAGGTGGATCGGCACGCGGTTGCCCTGCGCCCGGAAGCGGTGCTTGCGGCAGGTGACGAGGATGCGTCTGGCCAGCGCGCGGACCTCCTTGTGCCCGGTCCGCGGGCAGACCAGCGCGAACTCGTCGCCGGCGTACCGGGCCACCAGGTCCGACTCGCGGGCGCACTGCTTCAGGATGACCGCCACCTCCTTCAGCACGTAGTCGCCGAAGGGGTGCCCGTGCTGGTCGTTGACGCTCTTGAAGTGGTCGAGGTCGGCAATGACCATCGAGAGGTCGTGCCCGTAGCGGCGGCTGATCTTGAACTCGGTCTTCAGCCACTCCATAAGATATCGATAATTGTAGAGCGCCGTCAGGCCGTCCGTGATGCTCCGGATCTTCAGGGCCCGGTTGTCCTGGCGGAGTTGCTTGAGGAGGGCGGCCTCGCGGGCGATGGTCTCGTCCAGTTCCTCCTGGACCCGGAGCAGCCGGTCGTGGACCGCCTTCAGCCGCAGCGCCGCGTGCAGGCGGGCGTCGAGGGTCTCGGTGTCGGCGTCCCGCGGCAGGACGTCGTCGAGGCCGGCCCGGAGGACGGCGCGGCGGCCCTCGGCCGGCACGCCCGGCTCCAGCACGCCGAGGACCGGGATGTACCGGTCCGTCCGCAGGCTCTTGAGGACCCTGGCGGTGTCGGCCAAGTCGAACCGCCCCCGCACATCGGCCACGAGGACGAGGTCGAAGTCTTCGGCCTTGACGACGGCCATGGCGGCCAGGCAGTCCGGGACCGTCCGCACGGACGCGCCTCCGGATTCCAGGGCCTGCACCAGGTCCTCCAGGCCGCCCTCCTCGCCAACGACCGCCAGAATCCTGGGCTGCTGTGGCATGGAACCTCCCCGTTTGGCTGACGCGGACCCTGTGTGGATGCGACGGGGCCGTGGCCCGTCTTTCAGCCTACGCGGGAAGCGAGGTGGGGCAAACGGCGGTCGCAGCCGTGGGCGGGAAGGTCGCGCAAGGGCTTTTCCTGAAAGGGTTTACGGCAACAGCCCGGATCGGGCCGCCGGCCCCGCCCTGCGACGACACCGTCGAAAAAGGGCCGATTTTCCGCCGGAAAGGGCCGACGGGCTGAACGGGTGACCCCGGCGGGCAGTCTTGCCCGCCGCGCGGTGCCCAGGACTGGACACCGCGCTCGCGCCGCCCAGACATTCAGGATAGCGCGGCGGGTGCGGAGACCCGCCGCGCAAAACGTACGGTGGGTGCTTGCACCCACGCGGATTCCGTACACCCTCGTTATTCCGAAATCCGAAATCCGAAATCCGAAATCTTATTGGTGGCCTCCCGCAGCCAGCAGTTTCGACCCCCTCCGGATGTACCCGAGAAGCGAGACGACCGCCAGGGCCACCGTCAGCCCCCACACGCCGTGCAGCCCGTACCACGCCGGGGGGCCTGCCCAGGCCAGCAGGTCCGGTGACAGGCACGTCACCACGACCGTCGCGAACTGCATGACGGTGGCCGCCTTCCCCGTCGCGCTCGGCAGCCCCTGAAACAGGCCGCACACCAGGTACAGCACCACCGCGCCGCCCAGCATGAACAGGGCCCGGCTGACGAGCGTCACGCTGACCCAGTACGGCAGGGCCACGCCGGCACCGTCCGACAGAATCCCGGGGATCGACAGGGGGACCATGGCGCTGATGCCGAAGGCGTAGTCGGCCAGGGGGTCCAGGATGGACCCGATGCGAGTGACCTCGCCCGTCCGCCGGGCCAGGATGCCGTCCGCCGCGTCCGCCAGGCCCAACAGCAGCGCCAGGCCCGCGGCGCCGTACCGGTATCCCCAGTGGTCACGCGCGTGGAGCAGAATGATGACGAACACCGGCACCATCAGCAGGCGGGCGATCGTGATGCGGTTCGGCCACGACATGGCCACGGGCTCCCCGGCTGACGGACGTGAAGATGGTGCAAAGGTACGGCAAGAGGGATAGGGGTGTCAACGGAAAGTACCGCGGACAACCAGGGTCGAGGGATCAAGGGAACGAGGGAACGAGGAATCGAGGGATCAAGGACAAAGGACAAAGGACAAAGGACATCGTCTTATCAGAATACGACGCCCGGATACCCGACTCCCGCCGAATAGTCCGCCCGGCCCATCTTCTCGCGCATCACGTCGAACGAGGTGGTGTAGCGGACGACGTGGCCGGCGGCGGCGCCCAGGGCGCGGGCGGCCGCGATCGTCGCCGCTATCGCCCCCGCCCCGCATGCGTTCAGGTGCTGGCGGGCCTCGGGCACGACCTGCTCGGCGTCGAGGGTCTCCATGAGGCGGAGCATCCGCCGGTCGTTGTCGTCGCGGACCCATCGGACGGCGGCTTCGCCGGTCCCCTGCGGCGCGAAGCCGTAGGAGGGGCCGTAGTGCGTCAGGTCGGAGGACCCGAGGCAGACGGCGTCGGCCTGGCGGTCGCGGATGACCTCGCCGGCCACGCGGCCCAGGGCCACGGGGTCGCCGCCCCCGTCGCCCGGCACGAGGATGGGGACGATCCGGACCTCGGAAAACAGGTGTTGGAGGAAGGGGAGTTGGACCTCCAGGCTGTGCTCGGCCTCGTGGGCCTTCGGGTCGGAGGTCAGCAGGTCGCCCGCCCCGGCGCGGGAGAGGATGTCGTCGGCCAGGCGCTCATCCACCGGCACCTCGCCGAGCGGCGACCGCCAGACGCCCTCGGCAAACAGGGCGTTGCCCGAGATGGGTCGATGGCTCGCCCCGAACAGCACGACCGTTCCCGGCCGACGCCGCGACGCGAGGGCGCTGAAGACCGTGAAGGCGGTCTCGCCCGAGAAGAGCCAGCCGGCGTGCGGCACGACGCCGCCCACCGGCCGGTCCGGCACGTCCGGGAACTCCGGGGGAACGCGCATCTTTCGGATGGCGTCCAGGCAGGATTCCCCGTCGCCGGGATAGAAGCGGCCGGCTACGACGGGCTCGCGGACCAGCATGACGTGCCCCCCGATTTGAGAGTTCGGGTGTTGGTTATGGGCAGACCGAAACAATGCTACCGCGCCTCCGGGGGGCTTGCCAAGGAAGAACTCGTGATGGTGCACAGCAGATAGCGCGGCGGGCGGTCGAGCCCGCCGCGCCCGAGCCACAGGATGGCGCGGTGGGCAGTCTTGCCCACCGCGCGGTGCCCATGACCGGACACCGCGCAGAACGCCGCCGCCGGCTCAACGCGGCTCGGTGACGCGGCGGGTCTCGAGGGCGGCGTCCAGGTCGGCCTCGGGCATCAGGCCCTTCTCCAGGATGAGGTCGCGGACCGATTTGCCGGTGGCGACGGCCTCCTTGGCGACCTCCGCCGCCCGGGCGTAGCCGATGTGCTGATTCAGGAGGGTCGCCAGACCGGCCGATGCCTCGAAGTAGTGCCGGCACCGCTTGGCGTCGGCCTCAATGCCGCGGATGCACCGCTCGGCGACGACCGGAAGAAAGTTCTTGAGTATCTGGATATTTTGGAGGAGATTGTGCGCCATCAGCGGCATGAAGACATTGAGTTCCATCTGCCCGGCGGCCACCGCCTGGGCCACCGCCGCGTCGTTCCCCACGACCTGCATGGCCACCATATTCAGGCACTCCAGCAGGGACGGGTTCACCTTGCCGGGCATGATGCTGGAGCCGGGCTGGACGGGGGGCAGGCGGATTTCCGCCAGGCCGGTCCTCGGCCCGCTCGCCAGGAGCCGCAGGTCGTTGGCGATGCGCGACAGTTCCAGCGCCAGGTTCCTGAGGGCGGCGCTGACGCCCGCCGCCGGCGCCATCGACTGCATCGCGTGCCGCAGGTCCGCCGCCGGACGAAGGTCGAGGCCGGCGATCTCCGCCAGGTGCCCGGCCGCCTTCGCGGCGTAGGCCGGGTGCGTGTTCAGGCCCGTGCCGGTGGCCGACCCGCCCAGCGGGAGGGACCGGCACGCGTCCAGGGCGCGGCGGAGGTCGCCGGCCGCGCGGCCGACGGCGGCGGCGTAGGCGGCGAACTCCTGCCCCAGCCGCACCGGGGCGGCGTCCTGGAGGTGCGTCCGCCCCGACTTGACGATGCCGTCGAACGCCCGGCCCTTCTCGGCGAGGGCGCCGGCCAGGCCGTCCAGGGCGCTGGCCGCGTCCGTCCCCTCCAGCAGGACGGCCACGTGCATGGCCGTCGGGAACGTGTCGTTCGTCGACTGGCTCATGTTGACGTGGTCGTTGGGGTGGACGGGCCGGTACGTGCCGAGCGGCCGGCCGAGGAGTTCATTCGCCCGGTTGGCCAGCACTTCATTCGTGTTCATATTGAAACTTGTGCCGGCGCCGGCCTGGAACGGGTCGACGACCCACTCCTCGATGAGTCGGCCGTCGTCCAGGACCTCGCGGCAGGCCTGCTCGATGGTGTCGGCGACGTCGGCGGCCAACTTGCCGAGGTCCCGGTTGGTGCGGGCGGCGGCGAGTTTGACCATGACGCAGGCGCGGACGAGGGCGGCAGGGGACCGCAGGCCCGAGACGGGGAAATTCTCCACCGCCCGCTGCGTCTGGGCGCCCCGGTAGGCACCGGCGGGGACGCGGACCTCGCCGAGCGTGTCCGTCTCAGCGCGATACGCCTCCTCTGCCATGGCGTGAGCCTTTCGCGATTCGTTTTTCTAACGCAGAAGCCGCCGAGAACGCAGAGAACAACAGAGAACAGCAAGGAACTGGTTCCGCCGGAGGCGCAGGTGCCGGGTACTCTGTCTGGTACAGGGTCTCCGGCGTATCAAAGTATGCTGTCTTTTCACTGTCTTTCTCTGCGTTCCTCTGCGCCCTCTGCGTTAGAAGCCGTTTACGCGAATCCGCCGCCCGGTTTCTGGCCGTAGCGCGAGTGGTACACGTCGTACAGGCGCTGGGCCTCTTGGGGGGAAATGGGGATGGGCTCGCCCTTGACCCTGGCCAGGTGGACGGTGCGGGCGATGTCCTCGACCACCACGGCCGCCTTCAGGGCGCCGCGGGCGCTCGTGCCGACGGCGAAGACGCCGTGGTTCTGCATGAGGACGGCGGGGCACTGGAGGTCCGTCTCGCGAAGGACGCGGACGACCTCCCGGCCGATCTCCGTGCCGCCGATCTTCGCGTACCCGCCGCACGGGATCGGGATGCCGAACGCGTCGCCGTGCTCGGTCAGGTACACCGGGATGCTTTGGCCGAGGGCCGCAAAACTGGACGCATACGCCGAGTGCGTGTGGATGACGGCGTGAACCTCGCCCATGGCCTCCAGGATATAGAGGGCGGTGGCGGTGTCGACGCTCGGCTTCAGGTCGCCCTCGACCATCGTGCCGTCCAGTCGGACCACGGGCAGCATGTCGGGCGTCAGTTCGTCGAAGAGGACGCCGGAGGGCTTGACGGCGACGAGGCCGCTCTCCGGGTCCCGCTCGCACACGTTGCCGCTGGTCCACGAGACGAGGCCGAGGGCGGGCAGTTGCCGGTTCGCCCAGCAGACGCGTTGTTTGAGTTCTTCGAGCACGGCCTATTCCCTGTATGGCGTTCCTGGATGGTCGCTGGCCCGAAGTATACCACGCCGCCGGGCGGAGGGGAAGCGTTTGGGCAGGAATGGGATAGCGCGGCGGGCAGTCTTGCCCGCCGTGGTCTCTCTTGGCTCGGCGCGGTGCCCAGGACCGGACACCGCGCATGGGCTGCGCCCGCTCGCCCATTTAGACCGTTCTCAGCCCCTCCGCCTTCCTCGCCACGATGCCGCACTCCGGCAGCCAGGTGACGTGGAGGCGGCCGGGGAGGAACCCGTTCAGGTAGGTCCAACAGTCGGCGATCTGGAAGCCGAGCCGGCCGAGTTCGGCCTTCCACCCCTCGAGGTGCCGCATGCCGATGTGCCGCTCCAGGCGGTCGGCGCGGCGGTAGATCCATCGCCGCAGGCGGCCCAGGTTCGGCGTGGTCATGCAGAACCGGCCGGCGGGCGCGAGGATGCGGTGGACCTCGGCCAGCACGTCGGTCTGCCGCTCCGGGGCGATGTGTTCCAGGACGTCGGTGCAGAGGACCGTCTCGAACCGGCCGTCGTCGTATGGGAGGGGGCCCGTGCCGTCGGCCGTCACGAACTGGCCCTGCGGGAACCGGTCGGCGGCCTGGCGTATGGCCCATTCCGACACGTCGCACCCATAGAGGCGGCGCCCGTCGTCGAAGCGCGAGAGCAGAAACCCGTACGCACACCCGAGGTCCAGCATCGGTCCGCTACCCGTGTGGGGGCGGAGCCAGCCGGCCAGGCGCGTGAAATACTTGCCCACGTCGCGGTAGCCGCCGAACTGGTAGAAGTAGGACGTGCGGCCCTCGAAGTAATCCCTGTCGTAGACCATCGGCTTCTCCGGCGTGCGTGCAGCCGGCCGGACTGTCACGGGTATCATACTACTGGCCCCCCTTCAGCGCCTTGAGGCGTTTCATGACGTCGTTTCCGCCGCGGCCGAAATACTCGTGCAGCGTCCGGTACTCGGCGAAGAGTTTCTCGTACGTCTCGTGGGCGGGGGGGTCGGGCGTATAGGTGGTGTCGCGGACGCCGGCCATGGCGGCGGCGGCCTCGTCGATGGACTCGTATCCGCCGGCCTCCTTCCCGGCCGCCACGGCCCCGTGCATGGCCGAACCCAGCGCGCACGTCTGGGCGCTGCGGGCGATCTTGAACTGCCTGTTGGTGACGTCGGAATATATCTGCATAAGCAGGTCGTTGCGTTCGGGCAGGCCGCCGCAGCAGTAGATCTCCTCGACCGCCACGCCGCAGTCCTCGAAGGCGCGGATGATGGTGTACGTGCCGAAGGCGGTGGCCTCCAGGAGGGCCCGGTAGATTTCCTCCGGCCGGGTGCCCAGGTGCATGCCGACGAGCAGGCCCGTCAGGTCGGCATCGACCAGGACGGACCGGTTGCCGTTCCACCAGTCCAGGGCCAGGAGGCCCGTCTGGCCGGGGCGGTAGTGGGCGGCCTTTTCGGTGAGGAGGTCGTGGACGCTCGCGCCGCGGTCGGCCGCCTCCGTCTCATAGGCGGCGGGGACGCCCGTGCGGACGAACCAGGCGAAGATGTCGCCGACGGCCGACTGTCCCGCCTCGAAGCCGAACAGGCCCGGCAGGATGCCGTCCTCCACCACGCCGCACTGGCCCGGCACGTGCTTCTCCTCGTGTCCGCAGACCATGTGGCAGATGCTGGTGCCCATGATCATGACCATCTTGCCGGGGCCGGTCACGGTGCAGGCGGGAACGGCCACGTGGGCGTCGACGTTGCCGACCGCCACCGCCGTGCCGGGCGCCAGGCCGAGGCGTTCGGCCATCTTGTCGGTCAGCCGGCCGGCGCGGGCGCCGAGGGGCAGGATGTCCCGGGACATCTTCTCGTCCACGAGGTTGGCGAACTCGGGATGCAGGGCCTCGAAAAACGGCCGACGCGGGAACCCGTCCCGCTTCGACCAGATGGCCTTGTAGCCGGCGGTGCAGAGGTTGCGGCTCTCGGTGCCGGTGAGTTGCCAGATGATCCAGTCGGCGGCCTCGATGAGGCGGTCGGCGGCGCGGTAGACCTCGGGCGCCTCGTCCAGAATCTGGAGGGCCTTCGGGACGAACCATTCGCTGGAGATCTTGCCGCCGTACCGCTCCAACCACGGCTCGCCGAGGCGGCGGGCGGTCTCGTTGACGCGGTCGGCCTGGGGCTGGGCGGCGTGGTGCTTCCAGAGTTTGGGCCAGGCGTTGGGCTCGGCGCGGAACTCCGGCAGGGTGCACAGCGGCGTGCCGTCGGCCCGCGTCGGCAGCATGGTGCAGGCGGTGAAGTCCGTGCCGAGGCCGATGACCTGCTCCGGGGCCGCGCCGGCCTCGGCGAGGCAGGCGGGGACGGTGTCCTGGAGGGCCCGCAGGTAGTCGTCCGGGTCCTGGAGGGCCCAGTCGTGGGCGGGCAGGGGGGTGCCGGCGTCGGGCAGGCGGTCCGTGATCACGCCGTTCGAGTATTCGTAGACGGCGGAGGCGGCCTCCCGGCCGTCGGCCACGTCGACCAGGACGGCCCGTGCGGACTCGGTGCCGAAATCGATGCCCAGGGTGTAGCGTGGCTCGGCCATGGTTGGCTCCTTTCTGTCGGTTGAAGCGTGCGTGCCGGTTCGGGATACCCGCGGGCTTAGGGCCGCGGCTCGGTGCGGTCCCGGCTCGACTACGGTCCCGGCGCAGGCCAGGACCGGGCGCCGCGCGGGAGGCAAGCCGGCCCGCCGCGCGGGGGGCGAGACGGCCCACCGCCTCCGCACAGGGGCCGCACGAGCACACCATTTGTGCCGCAGGCGGCCGTCCACTGCAAGGAAAAGTTCGCCCGGCGGAGGCGATGCCGCATTATCCGTGAAACGGCCGGCGGGGTCATACGTCCAGTCAGGCGGAAGGAGAGATGTACGGATCTGCACGGGTGACCCCGGCGGACCGTGAAGGTCCGGAAGCGAACGCCGGAGCCGGGGCGCGTCCCCGGAAGGAGGTGGGACCATGGTACGCGAGGCGGGTTCGTCGGCGTCGGGCGAGGCGTCGATCGCGATGGAGCAGGAGCGGGCGTGGGACCGGGTGATGACCTGGATCGGGCTGTACCTGCCCACGGTGGGGACGAGCGTGACGCTGCACGCTGCCATGGTGCTGCTGGCGCTGGTGCTCGTGCCGTTCGCCCCGGAGCCGCCGCCGGCGTTCGAGCCGGTCGACGGCGGGATCATGAAGCCGGAGCCCGAGTACGAGGCCGAGGAGCGGCCGACGCCCCGGTCGCCCCGGACGCAGGACCCGCTCGAGGAGCGGCCGAGCACCAGCATCAAGTATGCCGACTTGGAGAAGCCCGGCTTCGGGAAGAACCCGCTGGCCGACCTGGACGGGCTCGTCGGGCTCGGTTCCAGCCGGCTGGGTGGCGACTGGCCGGGGGTCAGCGAGCCCCCCGGGCCGCCCAACCTCTTCAGGCGCAAGCCCAGGGACGGCCGGACACAGGAGAGCCGCGTGGTCTACCTGGTGGACCGGTCGGGGTCGATGAGCGACTCGCTCGACTTCGTGAAGTACGCACTGAAGGCGCGGATCGCGGAACTGCCGGAGGCCTGCTTGTTCCACGTCATCTTCTTCTCGTCCGGCCCGCCGGTGGAGATGCCGACCCGCCGGCTCGTGCCGGCGACGGAGCGGAACAGGCGCCGGGCCCTGGCGTTCATCGACCGGGTGGTGGCCCAGGGGGAAACCGACCCCTCGGAAGGCTTCGACCGCGCCTTCGCCGCCGATCCCCGGGTCGTCTACTTTCTCACGGACGGGGAGTTCGACAAGGCGGTCATCGACCAGGTGGACCGGCTGAACGCGGGCGGCGAGGTGACGGTGCACACGATCGGCTTCCTGTACCGGCCGAACGAGGAGGCGCTGCGGACCATCGCCGAGCGAAACGGGGGAGAGTACACGTTCGTCTCGGAGGCGGCCCTTTCGCGGCTGGGGGCGTGAGGCGGGCCGGGCTTGGGCCGTCGCCGATTTTTTTGCAAACACCGCCTGCCTTCGTGCGTATCCTATAGTGCACGGTCGGCCGGCGTGCGAGGGGAGCCAGGGGGCGGACGGCGGCCGGACGGCCCCGAAGCCGTTGACAACCCACCTGCTTTACCTTCTAATACGTTGCTGCAATCGGCTGGACGCGAAGGAGGTGTCCCGATGGCTTACAGATTCCGCTGCACCAATTGCGGCAAGCGGATGACGGTCAACGAGCCGCCGGGCGCGGACGTGGCGTGCCCCCATTGCAACCATGCCGTCGTCGTGCCGGAGGACGCCCAGGAAATCCAGATGGAAGGCGGGTACGCCGCCGGGCCGGAACCCGTGGCCTCGGGCCAGGCCGCCGCCGAAGAGGCGGAGGAAGAGCAAGAGGAAGAGGAAGAAGAGAGCGGGATGGACACGGTCATGGGCTGGTTGGCCCTGTACCTGCCCAGTTGGGGAACCAGCCTCGTCCTCCATGCCGCCGCCTTCATCCTGGCCTTCTTCATGGTGTGGCAGCAGCAGACGGTCCAACCGGAGTTCAAGTACAAGAGCGCCGTGGTCCAGGACAAGAAGCACGAGGTGAAGAAGCGGGAGCGGACGACGCGGCCGTCGGAGTCTCGCGGCCGGATGAAGCCGCAGCCGACCAGCATCGTCCGGGCCCCTACGGACAACCCGGTGCCTGACGTGGCCTCCCACAACATGGAGCGGGTGAACGTCATCGGCGTGGGGGGTGGGGGCAACGTGCTGGGCGGCTGGGAAGGCCTCGGCGACGGTCGGGGCGGATTCTTCGGGGCCGGCAGAGAGGAAGTGGCCCGGAAGATCGTGTACGTCGTGGACCGGTCCGGTTCGATGACCGACTCCATCATGTACGTCAAGTACGAGTTGAAGCGGTCGATCGGCGAGTTGGGGGAGGATGCCGAGTTCCACGTCATTTTCTTCTCGTCCGGCCCGCCGGTGGAGATGCCGACCCGCCGGCTCGTGCCCGCCACCGAGCGGAACAAGCAACTGGCCTTCGAGTTCATCGACAGCATCGTTGCCCAGGGCGAGACGGACCCCTCCAAGGCCCTGGACCGCGCTTTCGCCGTCGATCCGGAACTGATCTACCTGCTGACCGACGGCGAGTTCGACAAGGCCATCATCGGCCGCGTCAACCGGCTGAACGAGGGCCAAAAGGTCACGGTGCATACCATCGCCTTCATGTACCGGGCCGGCGAGAAGGTGCTGAAGCAGATTGCCAAGGAAAACAATGGCGACTACAAGTTCGTATCCGAGGCGGACCTTGCGACACTGGGCGAATAACCTGTCCGGGCCGGTCCTGGCGGCGGCCTTGGCGCTGATGCTCGCCTCCTCCGCCGGTGCCGACACGATCCGGACGGCCGCCGGCATCGGCTACCACGGCGAGATCGTCGGCGTGGGGGACGAGGGGATCGAGATCCGGGTCGGCGGGTCCCCCCGCACGGTGCCGTTCAAGAACATCCGCAGCGTCTCGGCCGAGGAGTATCCCAAACTCGAACAGGCCGAGGAACTCATCGAGAAGGGCGCCAAGGACGACGCCGACGCCATGGCCAAGGCCGCCAAACTGTACGAGGCCCTGCTGGTGCCCGAGGCGCCGGATTGGCTTCGCACGCTCGTCCAGTGGCGGATGTACGACGTGCACGCCCGCTCGGGCGAGATGCGGAAGGCCCTGGAGGCCTACCTGGAGATTGCCGAAAAGAGTCCCCGCCTGGTGGCGGGCTTCGAGTTGCCCCAGCCCAGGGAGGATGACCACCAGGCCAACAAGGCCGCACTCCGGCAGGTGAAGAGGGTCCTCCGCCAGCACCCCGACGCCCCGTATGCCGACGCCCTCAAGGAGTTCCGCATCTCGCTGCTGCTGCTGGAAGGCGAGCCGAAGGAGATTCTCGCCAGCGGGGTCCTCGACCAACTGCTCAAGAGCGACAAACCCAAGGTCCGCGCCGGGGCCATGCTGCGGAAACTGGAACTCCTGCTGGCGCTGGACCGGGTGAAGGAGGCGGGCGAATGGTGGGAGGAGGTCCAGGCCTCGGACGCCCCCATCGCTTCCGCGGACATGGCCTACTGGAGGGGGCGGGTGCTGGAGGGCCAGGGCCAACCGATCCAGGCGGCCCTGGCGTACATGCGGCTGCCGATCCTGCACGCCCGGAAGAACCCGAGCCGCACCGCCGAGGCGCTCTGGCGGACCGGCAAGGCCCTGGAGGCCGCCGAGGCGCCCGCCGACGAAATCAAGGTCGTCTACCGGGAGGCGGTCAAAGAGTATCCCGGCACCGTGGGGGCGGAGCGGGCGAAGCGCGAACTCACGCGACTCGGGGCAAAGTAGCCCCGGGCGGACACGAGGGATCTCACGGACATCCGATTCGGGGGCTTTCGATGAGCAAGGAGCTCAGGACCATGCGCACAAGAAGGGCGTTTATCCTTGGAGCGGTTGCGGCGGCCATCCTCCTGAGTGGCTGGGGCACGGCCCTGGCGGCGGAGGAGGAAGGCGGCAAAACGCGGACCATCCTCGACATCATGTACCTGGCCACCTTCGGAGAACATGAGTTCAACTTTGTTGGATTCATGGATATGATGGTGATCTATTTGTGCTCCATCGCCTCGGTGGCGCTGATCATCGAGCACGCCATCACCATCCGGCGGATCGTCATCGTGCCGGAACTCTCCGTCGCCCAGATCAAGACGATGTTCGACGAGCGGCGGTTCCGCGAGGCCCTGGAGTTCTGCCAGAACGACCCCTCCTTCGTGGCGGGCGTGGTCCACGCGGGCCTGGTGGAGGCGGCCAACGGCTACGAGGCCATGGAGAGCGCCATGGAAGACGCCGCCGACGAACGCACCTCCCGCCTCTACCGCAAGATCGAGTGGCTCAACCTGCTGGGCAACCTGAGCCCCATGCTGGGCCTGCTCGGCACCGTGTGGGGGATGATCATGGCCTTCGGCGAACTGGAGGCCAAGGGCGGCAAGGCGAACCCGGCCGACCTGGCGGGCGGCATCCTGGTGGCCCTGTTCTCCACGTTCATGGGCCTGGTGGTGGCGATTCCCGCCCTGGCCGGCTACGGCATCTTCCGCAGCCGCATCGAGCAGATGTCGATGGAAGCCTCCCTGGTGGCCGAGGAACTTCTCGCCAACTTCAAGCCCTCCGGCGGCGAGTAACGGGCGGCGACCGGCGAACCCGGAACCCGAGGACGGTCGCCGGCGCCGGCAAAGGAGGAGGTCATGGCCAAGAACCCCAAGCGCGGGAGCACCGCCTCCGGGGCCGTCAGTTTCAACATGACGCCCCTGATCGATATCGTCCTGCTCCTGCTCATCTTCTTCATCCTGACCACCCAGTTCACCCAGTTGCAGATTGAGCAGGTCACCCTGCCCGTCTCCTTTGCCGCCAAGAACAAGCAGATTGGCGAGTACCGCAACGTCGTCATCAACCTGGTCAATCCCGACGATCCCAAGTGCGTGGTGATGGGCCAGCAGGTCGACTACCACGTCCGGGAGGGCGATAACGAACTCTCCACCATGCTCAAGGACTTCAAGGGAAACGGCGAGAAGCAGCCCCTGAACGTTATCCTCCGCGCCGACGAACTGGTCCCCTACGAAGCCGTCGCCAGCGTGATGCTGAGCGTGGCCCGGGCCAAGATCGAAGGGTGGTGGATCACCACCGAACTCCAGGAGCAGGAGGAGGTCCTCGGCGGATAGCGACGCCGGGGCGGGGCCCGCGGCCGGGCGAATACGCGGCCCCTCATGAGCGAAGGAGCAGCCGATGGCAAAGACGGTTCGGTCGAGACGGCAGGAGAAGATCCAGCCGCCGATGACCCCCATGATCGACATCGTGTTCCAGTTGCTCATCTTCTTCCTGCTCATCCCCTCCCAGGCCGGCGAGGCCTACCTGACCACGAACCTGCCGAAGACCCAGGGCCCCGTGGCCGGGGAAAAGCAGACCTTCGTCAAGCACATCAAGATCGAACTCCAGGTGCCCGAGGGCGACAAGGAGGGCGTCGTCATCGTCCTGAACGAGAACCGGAACTTCGGCCGGAACTTCGAGGGCCTCCTGGCCGCCCTCCAGGGGCTGCGGGATCAAGGTCTGCCCGCCGACCATCCGGTCCGGATCTCCCCCTGGATGGCCTGCCGGCACAAGTGGGTCGTGCGCGCCTTCGACATGGCCGTGGCCGCACGCTTCACCAAGATCCACTTTGCCGTGCCTTACATCTGATGCCTCACCCGGGAGCGCCTCCGGCGGCCGCCCCGGCCGGTACGCCGGCTGACAACCAGGGGCCGGGCGGCGGCGAAGGGTCGCGGCGCCGCGGGCAGGAACGAAACGGACGGCTCGTTATGCGCAGGATCGTTGTCACGGTGGTTGGCGTGCTCGCAGCGGCGTGGGTGGTGCTGCCGCGCCTCGCCCCGGCCGCCTCCAGCGAGTTTTACAAGGGGCTGGGGGAGCGCGGTCTCCAGACCCTCATGGACGCCTACCTGAAGCAGCAGCGCCAGGCGGTCGAGGTGGAACCGGGCGAGAAAAAGGCCGGCCCGCCCGCCCACAAAAAGATAGAACTGGCCGATCTCATCGTCCAACAGGCCCGCGAGGCGAAGAAGATGTCGGCCCGCGAGCGGGCCTTCCGCCAGGCGAAGCAACTGTACGAGCAGGCCATCCAGGTTCGCAAGAAGGCCTATGAGACCGCGCCCGCCGATCAACTCACCAAGCAGAACGAGGCCCTCTTCCACCTCATCCAGGCCCGGCTGGCCCTGGCGAACATGATCTTCCAGGACTGGTTGAAGACGAACCTCGACCTCCTGGAAATATCGCAGCGGCAGGGGGGGGACCGCGAGGGGGCGGTCAAACTCCTCCGGCTCGCCAACGACGCCTACGCTGACGTCACCAACGCCTGCGAGTCCTGGCTGACGAACCTGGCCATGCTCCCCGGCGACGACTACAGCCAGTTCACCAACCTCGGAAAACGCCGCAAGGTCCGCAACGCCGAGAAGCAGGCCCGCTACTTCGGTGCCTGGGGACAGTATTACTACGCCTGGCTCCTGCCCGAGGCGTACAAGCCCCCCGAAGGGCGGCGAACACGCAAGGAAATCCTGAGCGACGCCATCACCGCCTTTATGCCCTTTGCCGACGACGAACGCGACTCCAACGCCAACAAGTGGTACGCCCGGTTGGGTATCGCCATGGCCTACCGCGAACTCGGCGAGTACGAAAAGGCCATCCAGCAGTTGGCGATGGTCGCCCCGCCGCCCGTCCGGCAGGACGCCTCCCGCGACCAGTCCTGGAAGGTGGCCGTCCGCATTCGGGCCGCCTACGAGAAGGCCCTGACCCACGTTCGGATGGGCAAGTTCAGCCACGCCCGCAAGACCCTCGAGGAGGCCCGGACGACGTTCGGCGACGCCCTCCAGCAGACCCTCTACGGCCAGGCGCTGCCCATCGTGGAGGCGGTCAGTTACGTCGAGGAGGCCGAGAAGCAGGGCCAGGAGAACCTCCGCAACAAGGGCGTGGACCTCCTCAAGGGTCTCCACGGCCGGCCGAATCCCTGGCCCATGGTCGTCCAGTGGGTGATGAGCGGCCTGCTGGGCCGCATGCCCGAGGCCCAGAAGGACCCCTTCCAACTCTGGCTCGAGGCCAACGATCGCCTGGCCAGGGCCCAGCAGACCGAGAGCCCCGACCAGATGCGCCAAGCCGCTGCCCTCTTCAAGGCCTACGCCGACAAGGTCGGGCCCGAGAACGAGAAGTACCCGGCCGCCCTGTACAGGGGTGCGGCGGCCCTGCTGCAGGTGGGCGGTAAGGCCGAGGCCGCTCGCCTCTTCCGCCAGGTGGCCGAGCAGTTCCCCGACTACCGCTATGCCGAGGCCGCCGCCGGCTACGCGGTGGGGGCTTGCGGAGAGGTGTATGAGAACGCCAAGACCGAGAAGAACCGCCAGGCCTACGAGGAGACGCTCGAGTGGTTCGTCGAGAACTGGCTCCAGACCGACCCCGAACAGCAGTACTACTACGCCCTCGTCCTGTATCGCGGCGAGAAGTATCTGGAGGCCGCCGACGCCTTCGCCCGCGTCTCCTCCGGCGACGAGCATTATCCCGATTCGAGGTACTGGGTGGCGCTGTGCCGGCTCGAGCACTTCCGCGCCCACGTCCTGGCTTCCGGGAATAAACAGGAGATCCTGAGCGGCGCCCGCGACGTGGCCGAGGGCCTCCTCGACTTTGCCAAGTACGCCTTCCGGGCGCAGAAAGCCGACCTCCCGGAGCAGAAGAAGCGGCAACTCCTGGACTGGGCCCGCTTCGCCTACCTCAACGCCGCCGAGGTCTACCTGTACAACGAGGTGGCCCTGCCCGCCGACGCCATGCCCATCCTGAAGGAGACCGAGGAGAAGTTCGACCTCTCCCGGGAGGCACGAGGCCGGGTCCTCAAACTCAAGATCGAGGCCTACCAGGAACTCGATAAGCCCGGCGAGGCCCTCGCCCTGCTCGACCAGTTCCTGGCCGTCGCCGACCCCAAGGACGTCGGGCCCGTGCTCCGCGGCCTCTTCGGCGCCATGATCGAGGACGTCCGGGACCTGATCAAGCGCGGCAAGAGGCAGCAGGCCTCCGCCAAGGTCGAGCATGCCAAGGCGCTCGGCACCCGGTTCGTCCAATGGCTCGAAAACAGCAATCTCCCGAAAAAAGAGATTGAGATCGAGAACGTCCACTACGACCTCGCCGAACTCTACCTCGCCGTCGGCGACTTCGGCCAGGCCCTCCGCATCTACCAGGAAATCGCCGGACCCAAACCCGAAGACGTCGAGCCCGGCGAGCCCCTGCCCGAAGACGCCGTCGAGGGCATGGCCCGGGCCCACGAAGGGCTCGGCGACGAGGCGCCCGGACCCGACGAAGCCCAAACACACTACACCCGCGCCTTCGAACTCTGGCGCGTCCTTCGCAATGTCGCCGACCTCCAGCCGCAAGATAGTTGGGAACGCGACTACCACTTCCTGTACTGCATGTTCAAACTCGGCCGGAAAGAGGAGACCAGGAAGAACCTTAAGTCCCTCAGGATCCTGAGCGACGGCCCGCTCGGCGGCAGCGACCCCCTCCTCCAGAAGAAGTTCCGCCGACTCGAGGCCGAGGTCAGCCGGTAAGCCGCTTCCTCGCCGTCTCGCCCGCGCTGCCTTTGCCGCCCCGTGCGGCCCCGCATGCGCCGCTTGTAGCCTTCCCTTCGTCGACCCTATAATGCCATGGTTATGGAAGACGTCCGCGCCCACATCACGACCTACGGGTGCCAGATGAATCGGCTCGACGCCGAACTCCTCGCCCACGCCCTTCGCCGCCGGGGCGCACGCGTCGTCGCCGACCCGGACCGCGCCAACGTCCTCCTGTTCCTGACGTGCTCGGTCCGCGCCCACGCCGAGGACCGCCTCTTCTCAAACGTCGGCGCCCTGAAGGCCCGCAAGCGGCGCGAGCCGGACCTCGTGGTCGGCATCCTCGGCTGCACCGCCCAGCAGTACGGCGGGCGAATCAGGGAGCGGACGCCCCTGGCCGACCTCGTCTGCGGCCCGGGACGGCTCGCCGAGGTCCCCGACCTCATCTGCCGGGCCCGCCGCGGCCGGCCGGCCGTCGCCCTCGACCCGCCCCGCGCCCACGGCGGGGCCGACGCCTTTGCCGACGCCCGTCTCGACGCCCTCGCCCTTACCCGGCCGCTCGGCGGCCCGTCGCCCCGCGCCGCCTGCGTCACTGTGATGCGCGGCTGCGACAACTTCTGCGCCTACTGCGTCGTGCCGCACGTCCGCGGACCGGAGCGCAGCCGCCGGCCCTCGGCCGTGCTGGAGGAGGTCCGCCGGCTCGTCGGCGAGGGCGCCCGCCAGGTCACCTTCCTCGGCCAGGCGGTGAACAAGTACCGGGTCACCGAGGCCGGCCGGCCGTGGGACCTCGCGGACCTGCTGGCCGAGGCGGCCGAGACGGCGGGCCTTGTGCGGCTGCACTTCATCACGAACCATCCGTCGGCCATGAGCGATTACCTCGCCGACGTCTTCGCCCGTGTGCCCACCGTATGCCCATATCTGCATATGCCCGCCCAGGCCGGCTCCGACGCCGTCCTCCGCCGCATGAACCGCGGGTACACGTCGGCCGAGTACGAGGAACGCATCGCCCGCGTCCGCCGGGCCCGACCCGACGTGGCCGTCGCCTCCGACTTCATCGTGGGCTTCCCCGGCGAGACGGAGGCGGATTTCGAGGCTACCTGCGCCCTGGTGCGGCGCGTGGGCTTCGCGGGCGGGTTCGTCTTCAAGTACTCGCCTAGGCCGGGCACCGCCGCCGCTCGCGCCTGGCCCGACGATGTGCCGGACGCCGAGAAACGCCGCCGACACCGCGCGCTGCTCGACCTCGTCCGGGAAAGCGCCGCCGAAGAGAACCGCGCCCTCCTGGGGCGGACGGTCCCCGTCTTCGTCGAGGGGCCGAGCCCGAAACCGCACCTGGATGCCGCCTCGGAAGAGGAGTCGAGGGAGGTATGTGGCCCGGCCGGCTCCCCCGGCCGAGACGCCCCAATAGACAGCGCGGTGGGTCTCCGCACCCACCGCGCGGAAAGCCACCCGGCCGACGTCCAACTCCGGGGCCGGACGCCCGCCGGCCGCCTCGTCGTCTTCCCCGGCCAGGCCAATCTGGCGGGCGAGATCGTCCCGGTCCGCCTCGCCCGCGCCGCCGGCGTCACCCTCTTCGGCGAGCGCGCTACCTGAATCGGCACGGCCGTGACGTAAGACTGGCTATCTGGAGCCGCGAGCGGCCTTCGACCGGTCCGGCAGGCTGAAGAGCACCGCGGAGGCCAGCAGGCAGACGCCGACCGTCAGCGCCCCCCACCGCCACGGCGGGTCCGCCCACGGCGAGAGCAGGGCGATGAGTGGCGGCACGTCCCAGCGGAGCACGTCCCCGGCCGGGGGCTTGTGAGCCTCCGCGCCTGGTGCCGGCAGCGGCGTCTCGCCCGGCCGGACGATCTTCAAATCGTGCCGCACCACGCGCTCGGCGTAGGCCGGGTCCGATTCCAGCGCCTGCGCTGAGGCCGTCAACGCATCGTGCGCCTTGCGCAGCGCCTCGACCTCCGCCTCCATCAGGCGGCAGTGATGCTCGATGCGGATGCGGCGGCGGGCCTCCGGGCCGAGCAGCGCCAGGGCCACCAGGCCCACGCCGACGGCACACATCGGCCAGAACACCCACGGGCTGCCCAGGATGCGGGTCAGCCACTCGGCCGGCCTCAGGCGTTCTCCCACGGCGTCCTCCCGTAGACGGCGGATGGTCCGAGGTCCTCTTCGATGCGAAGCAGTCGGTTGTACTTGGCCACGCGTTCGCCGCGGCAGGGGGCGCCGGTCTTGATCTGCCCGCACCCGGTGGCGACGGCCAGGTCCGCGATGGTCGTGTCGGCCGTCTCGCCGCTGCGGTGGCTGACGACGGCGGTGTAGCCGGCCCGATGGGCGGTCTCGATGGCCGAGACCGTCTCGGTCAGCGTCCCCACCTGGTTCATCTTGACGAGGATGCTGTTGGCGGCCGCTTCCTCGATGCCGCGCCCCAGGCGCTCCGTGTTCGTGACGAACAGGTCGTCGCCGACGAGTTGGACGGTGCCGCCGAGGCGCGCCGTCATGCGAGCCCAGCCGGCCCAGTCGTCCTGGGCCAGGCCGTCCTCGATGCTGCGGATAGGATAGCGGCCGGTCCAGTCGAGCCAGAGGTCCATCATCTCCTCGGCCGAGAGGTCGCGCCCGTCGCGGGCGAGTTTGTACCGGCCGTCGCGGCAGAACTCGCTGGTGGCCGGGTCGATGGCAAGGGCGAGGTCCCGGCCGGGCTCGTAGCCCGCCTTCTCGACGGCCTCCAGGACCAGCCGCAGCGCCTCCTCGTTGCCCTCGGCGAGCGGCGGCGCGAAGCCGCCCTCGTCGCCCACGCCCGTCGGCAGGCCGCGTTCGGCCAGGACGGCCGCCAGCGCGTAGTACGTCTCGGCGACCATCCGCAGCCCCTCGCCGAAAGAGGGCGCGCCGACCGGCATCACCATCACCTCCTGGACGTCGATGTTCCAGTCGCCGAGCGCGCCGCCGTTCAGGATGTTGCACATCGGCACGGGCAGGGTCCGGGCCGACGGGCCGCCGAGGTACGCATACATCGGCAGGCCGGCCTGGGCGGCCGCGGCGCGGGCCGTGGCCAGACTGACCGCCAGGATGGCGTTGGCGCCCAGGTTGGCCTTGTTTGGCGTGCCGTCCAGCGCGATGAGCGTCTCGTCGACGGCCGCCTGGCAGCGGGCGTCCATGCCGGCCACCTTCGGCCCGATGAGCATCCGCACGTTCTTGACGGCCTTGGTGACGCCCCGGCCGAGGTAGCGCCGGGGGTCGCGGTCGCGGCGTTCGACGGCCTCGTGTTCGCCGGTCGAGGCGCCGCTGGGGACGGCCGCCCGGCCGAGGGCGCCGCCGGCCAGTTCGACCTCCGCCTCCACGGTGGGCGTGGCGCGGGAGTCCAGAATCTCGCGGGCGTGGACGCGCGATATCGTGAACGCCGACACGGCCTGGACCCTTCACGCAGACGGAGGACCGTCCCCTCGCTCGATGGGGAACCGGTTGGTTTATCGGACTTTCTGCCGTTCCACTTGACCCGAAGCCCGCTCCGAACGCAACCTTTTTTGCGCGGAGGCGAGGTGCCACGGTTTGCTTGCCAAGCCATGCCCTCAGTTGTGAGAGCGCCGATTGGCAAGCAATCGGTGGCACCCGGCGTGCAGGCTTTTGCATTGCATCGGGTTCGGCGCGGGCTATAATCCGTGCCCGTTTGGCGGCGGGAGTGCCGCACGCCGGGTCAGCGCCGCGCGGGGAGTCAGCGCCGCGCGCCGAAGAGGCAGTTTCAGACCCCCCGCGAGGGGAGAGGGAGGTCAAACAGCCGCTCGCCGGCCGCCGCCATGATGAAAGGGGTCCGGATGTACAAGCAGCGCCTGTTCGCCCCCGGTCCGACGCCGGTGCCCGAGGAGACCCTCCTGGAACAGGCCCGGCCGATGTTTCACCATCGCACGGCCGAGTACCGCGCGATGCTCGAGCAACTCACCGGCGACCTCCGGTACATCCTCCAGACGGAGCAGGACGTCTACACGATTACCGGCAGCGGGTCGGCAGCGATGGAAGCGGCCGTGGCGAACCTCGTGGCCCGCGGCGAGACGATGATTGCCGTCCGCGGCGGCAAGTTCGGCGAGCGTTGGTCCGACCTCGGCAAGGCCTTCGGCGCCAACGTCGTGGACCTCGACGTGGACTGGGGCGACGCCGTCACCGCCGAGCAGGTGGCCGAGGCCCTCCGGGCCTACCCCGACGCCGTCGCCGTCTTCATCCAGCACTGCGAGACCTCGACGGGCACGGCGTGCGACGTCCGCGCCATCGCCGCCGCCGTCGCCGAAACGGATGCGTGCCTGGTGGTGGACGGCATCACGGGCGTCGGCGCCCTGCCGTTCCGCATGGACGCCTGGGGCGTGGACGTGACGGTGGTGGGGAGCCAGAAGGCGCTGATGCTGCCGGCCGGGCTGGCGTTCATCGCGTGCAGCGAGAAGGCGTGGGCGAAGATCGACGCCACCCACCCGCCCGCCTACTACGTGGACCTGAAGGCGTACCGCAAGAGCCTGGCGAAGTGGGACAACCCGTGGACGCCGGCCAACGCCCTGGTCCGGGCCGCGCCGAAGAGCACGGCCCTCATCCGGTCCGAGGGGCTGGAGACGGTCTGGGCCGAGACCCGCCGACGGGCCGAGGCCACCCGGGCCGCCGCACGGGCGCTGGGCCTCGCCCTGCTTTCGTCCAGCCCGTCGGACAGCGTGACGGCCCTGGTGGTGCCGGAGGGCATCGACGGGGCGGCGCTGCCGAAGACGATGGCGGAGGAGTTCGGCGTCCGCATCGCGGGCGGCCAGGCGCACCTGAAGGGCAAGATCATCCGCTTTTCGCACATGGGATACGTGGATGCGTTCGACGTGCTGGCGGCCGTGGGAGCCCTGGAGATGGCCCTGGCGCGCCTGGGAGCCGAGGTCGAGTTCGGCGCGGGCGTGGCCGCCGCCCAGAAGGTCCTGGCGGAGGGGGCGTGAACCCGCTGGTTGAATTCGGTAAGGCGGGCTGTATTTGTCATTCTGAGGAGCGGCGCAGCCGCGACGAAGAATCTCGTCTTGGCTGTTGGCGGTGCGCCGTTCGCACGGCGAGATTCTTCGGCCCTGCACGCAGGGCCTCAGAATGACAGCCTCCCAGCGGTCGTCGCTCATCACGGCCGTCGAGACACGTGCAGCAAGGGGGCAGATGATGAAGATCCTGGTCTCCGACAAGATTGCCGACGAAGGGATCGAGATCCTTCGATCCGAGCCGGACGCCGAGGTCGACGTCCACACCGACCTTTCGCCGGACGAACTGAAGCAAGTCATCGGGCAGTACGACGGCATCTGCGTCCGCAGCGGGACCAAACTGACCGCCGACGTCCTGGCCGAGCCGGGCAACCTGAAGGCCATCGCCCGGGCCGGCGTCGGCGTGGACAACATCGACCTGCCCACCGCCACGCGCCACGGCATCGTGGTGATGAACGCGCCGGACGGCAACACGCTGTCGACGGCGGAGTTGACGGTCGGCCTCATGCTGGCCATCAGCCGCAACGTCGTCCCCGCCTGCCGCAGCCTGAAGGACGGCCAGTGGAACCGCAAGGCCTTCCAGGGCCACCAACTGGCCGGCAAGACGGCGGGCATCGTCGGCCTCGGCCGCATCGGCACCGCCGTCGCCAAACGGTGCCTGGGCCTGGAGATGAAGGTTCTGGGGTACGACCCGTTCCTCGCCGGCGAGCCGTCGGACCTGGCCAAGCAGATCCGCCTGGTCGATGACTTGGACGCCCTGCTTGCCGAGGCTGATTACCTGACCGTCCATACGCCGATGAGCGAGGAGACTCGCGGCATCATTTCGGAGGCGGAACTGGCCCGCCTGCCCGAGGGCGCCTACGTCATCAACGCGGCGCGCGGTGGCATCGTGGACGAGGACGCCCTGCTCCAGGCCCTGGAGTCGGGACACCTGGCGGGGGCGGCCCTGGACGTCTATGCCACCGAGCCGCCCGAGAACCACCGACTCCTCCAGCACCCCAAGGTGCTCTGCCTCCCCCACCTGGGCGCCTCCAGCGTCGAGGCGCAGCGGAGCGTTGCCATCGACGCCTGTCACAACCTGGTCGATTACCTGGCGGGACGCGAACTCCGCAACGCCGTCAACGTGCCGGCCATCGATTTCGCCGCCGTGGGCGAACTCCGGCCCTACGCGGAACTCGGCCACCGGGCGGGGGCCATCCTGGCGGCCCTGATGCACGGACGCCTCCGCCGCCTCGGCGTCACCTACGCCGGCGAGATCGCCAGGGAACCGTATCGCCCCGTTACCGTCAGCGTGGTGATGGGCTTGCTTCAGCGCATCTCCAGCACGCCGCTGAACATGGTCAACGCCATGGTCGTGGCGAAGGAGGAAGGCCTCCAGGTCGGCGAGCACACCGAGACCGACGCACGCGGGTACGTCTCCTGCGTCCGCGCCGTGGCGGAGGGCGACAAGGAATCCCACTCCGTTCAGGGGACCGTGTTCCACCGCCGCTACGTGCGCGTCACGGCGATTGATGATTTCTACATGGAACTGGAGCCCGCGGGCGACCTCGTCATCACCTTCAACGTGGACAAACCGGGCGTCATCGGCGAGGTGGGGTCAACCTTCGGCCGGATGGGCATCAACATCGCCAGCATGACCTTCGGCCGCAAACTCGACACCAAGGAGGCCTGCCTGGCCTTGACGCTCGACAACGTCCCCCCCAAGAATCTCCTGGAAGACCTCCGCGCCAAAGAGTTCATGAAGCGGGTCCAGCACGTGAGCCTCCCGCCCTTGCGGAGCGAAACTGTTTAGAGACGATGAATTCATGGGTCGCGCGACGGGGGCGGGGAGCGGCCGTGCCCTGAGGGGGATGGCCGAGGTGGACCGTCGGCGCGGAAGCCCGACCGGAGGGACCCTGCACCGGGCCGTCGGTATCGCCGGGGCGGGGCGCCGCGCCGTCCTACTTGCCGTCCTGGTGGTCGCAGCGGCCGGATGCGAGCCCCCCGACCGGGACGCCCGGCCCGTCATCCTCTACGCCGCCGACAACCAGGGCGTGCTGGCCGCATGCGGGTGCCCCTCGAACCCGAGCGGCGGCTTCGCCAAACGCCAGGGCCTTCTTCAGCAGTACCGCCGCACCCGTCGGCACGTCCTCGTCGTCGATGCGGGGAACCTCATGCCGGACCGCGCCAACCCCGTCAAGGTCGAGTACGTGGCGCGGGCGCTGGCGCGGGCCCGGTACGACGCGGTCGGCCTCGGCGAGTCGGAGTTCCTGCTGGGCGTGGAGCGGCTCCGCGCCCTCCGCCGGCGGTATGACCTGCCGCTTCTCTGCGCGAACGTGCGGACGGCCGCCGGCGAGCCCGTCGTGCCGACGCACCGCGTCTGCCGGGTGGCGGGGAGGCGGGTCGGCATCTTTGCCGTCATCGCCGACCGGGCGTGGGGATTTCCGCGACGAGAGTGGCGGGAGGGCCTCGTGGTCGAGCCTCCCGCCGCGGCCGCCCGCCGCGAAACGCGGGCCCTGGCCGACTGCGACGTGGTGGTGGCCCTGGCGCATCAGGGAGTGGAGGAAAGCGCGGCCCTCGCCCGCCAGGTCGAGGGGATCGACCTCCTCGTCGCCGGCCGGACCCGTCGCCTGCTCCGCACCCCGCGACGCGTCGGCGGGACGCTGCTCGTGGCGCCCGGTCCCGCGGGACGGGCGCTCGGCTGTGTGACGCTCGAGCCCGCGGGGCAGGGCGGCGCGATCCGCCTGGACCACGACCTGACGGTCCTGTCGGCCCGCGTTCCCGAGGCGGCCTGGGTCATGGACCTGTACTGGAAGTACGTGGAGGCAGCGAACGAGGCGCCGCCGCCCGACTGGAACGAGACGCCCGTCCCCCCGCGCTACGAACCGGCCGAGGCCTGCAAGGAGTGCCACGAGGACGAGTACGCCCACTGGCGGACCACCGCGCACGCCCACGCGCTGGAGTCCGTCCGCCGGGCTGGCCGGCAGCGCGACCCCGAGTGTCTCCTCTGCCACACGATGGGTCTCGGACGCGAAGGCGGGTTCGTCTCGATAGAGAAGACGTCCGGCCTCGGGCGGGTCACCTGCCAGGCCTGCCACCCCGTGGCCGCCGACCACGACGACAAGGGAGTAAAGCCGGCGCCGCGGCTCCGCATCTCGTCCCGTCTGTGCGCCTCGTGCCACGGGCCCGTCCGGAGCCCGGAGTTCGACTATTATCGGTACAAGCCGAAAATTCTGCACCCGACCGCCCGCCGCGACCGTACAGATAAGAGCCGATCCGACTACCCTCTCGTCGGCCGAAGCCGGAGAGGTATTCGGATAGGCGCTGAGTAAGGCCGGCGCGGGCCGATCTCGGCGGGAGACGCCATGTACGCCTGCATCATCCTGGGTCTGATCCTGGCCGTCTTCGCGACGGACCTGGTCGCCCGCGGCGCACCCCCCCACCCGTGGGCGGCCGTGGCGGGGACGGCCGCCGTCACCCTCCTGGTGCTGCTGGCCGGCCTCGCCATCAGCGGGTACATCCTGCTCCGGGGTCGGCGGATAGAGGCGGGCGAGCAGCGGTTCCTGCGGACGGTGGGGCTGCTCGGCCGGCTGTATCGCATGCTCCTCCTCGCCGCCTACGCCGTCGTCCTCTTCGGATGCGGATGGAGCCGGCTGGCGGCGGCGTGGGCGGGACCGGCCGGCTGGAGCACCCCCGTCCTGGCCGTCAACCTGGGCCCGTTTCTCCTCCTTCTCCTGGTCGGGTGGACCGCCCTCTATTGGGCGGACCGGCGGCTTCGCGTCCTCCTGTTCGAGCGGGCAGGCACGCCCGTGGCCGGGCGGCAGTGGACCTATTCCCGGTACATCGTGTTCATGCTGCGGCAGTACCTGCTGGTGCTGCTCGTGCCGATACTGGTCCTGCTCGGCGTGAACGATGTAGCGGGGCACGTGCTTCCGCCGCCGGCGGCGGCGGGGGTGGGCCTCGGCGTGCTGCTGGCGGCGGTCGTGTTCGCCGGCCCCTGGGTCCGCCTCTGCTGGCGGACCGAACCGCTGCCGGCCGGCCGGCTCCGTCGGCGGCTGCTGGACCTTTCCCGCCGGGCGGGCATCCGCGTCGCCGAGGTCCTCCTCTGGCGGACGAACCTCTCCATCGCCAACGGCTGCATGATCGGCCTGGTCGGGCCGCTGCGGTACGTCCTGATTACCGACACGCTGCTGCTGAGCCTGCCGCCCCGGGAGGTGGAGGCCGTCTTCGCCCACGAGGCCGCCCACGTCACCTACCGGCACCCGCTGCTGTACTTCGTCATGACGCTGGCGGCCATCAGCGTGGCGGTCCTGCTGGGGGAGGCCGTTTCCCTGGCCACCGCCTCCTTCTGGATGGGATTGGCCGCCACCGGTGCCGTCGTGCTGGGCTACCTGCTGGTGGGTTTCGGCTACGTGTCGCGGCGGTGCGAGCAGGAGTGCGACCTGTTCGCCGTCCGGGCCACCGAGTGTCCGGAGGGCTGTTCGCCGCCGGACGCGGGTCGGCGGGCCTCCCGCGGGCCGACGCCGGCGCCGGAACGGGACGACGGGGCGGACGATGGGTCGGCGGCATCGCCCCGGCCGGGGGCGGCGACCGCCGGCTCGCGGGAGGCCGAGACCGGGCCCGCTCCGCGCCCCGGGTCGATCTGCGAGCACCGCGTGCGGACGTTCGTGGCGGCGCTCAGGCGGATCGCCCGGTTGAACGGGGCGGTCGAGACGCGGCGGGGCCTCCGCCACTTCAGCATCGCCCGCCGGTGCCGATTCCTCGAGGACGTGGTGGCCGACCCGTCCCGCGCCCGGCGCGCCGAGCGGCGCATCCGCCGGGTCAAGACGGGGGCGCTGATCCTGGCGGCGCTGGCGTTTCTAGTGGCCGGGGCCACCCTGGCGGTCAGCGGCCCCCTGCTCGACGCCGGCCGCCTACAGCCGGACGAGCCAGAGCACCCGACACGCCCAGAGGACGGCGTCCCGTGGGAACACACCTGGATCGCACGCGTCGTTAATCGGCACCAGGTGCACGGTGTCGCCCTCCGGCCGCCAGAGTTTGACCGTCACGCCGATGCGGCCGCGGATCTTGACGACGGCCGTGTGCCCGGCCCGCGGCGAGTCGCCGCGCCGCGAGACCACGATGTCACCGTCGCGGATCCGCGGCGTCATGCTGTTGCCGTCCACCCGAAGGGCGAACGTGCCCGGCCGGGGCCTGCCGAGGCCCGGAAGGCGCAGGAACTCCGCGATGCCCTCCGGCGTGGGGACGGCTAACTGGATGATCTCGGCAGTGGCGTCGGCGGGGGCGGCGGCTTCCACCTGCGGGTCGGGCGGGGCGAGCGTGGCCGGGCGCCGTTTGGCCGGCCGCGGCTCCAGCCGCGACAGCAGCCCCTCCAGGACGTCGGCGTCCGATTGGCCGGCGAACCAGTCGTCCCATTCGGCAGGGAGGCCGGCGGCCGTTCGGCCGAGGATCGGCATCGCCCCCTCGCCCGGCGTGAGCGTCCGCGGCTGCCACACCGACGCCGGCGACGGGGCGGCGGCCTCGATCTCCCGAAGCAGGGCCCGAAGGGCGGTCCGGGCGGCGGGCGAGGCGGGGCCGCCGGCGGCCCGGCCGAAACGCTCCAGAACCTGCCGCGCAGGGGCTGACAACGTCGTGTCACCGCCGTCGTCGGCGGGTTCGGCAAACGGCTCGCCGCGCCCGGTCACCAGCCACGTCAGGTCCGCCCCGGCGACCTCGGCCGCACGGGCCAGGAGGTCCGAAGGGGGCTGCCTGCCCTTCTCGTAATAGTTGTACGTGGAAGGACTTACCTCAAGCGCCCGGGCGAAGGCGGCCCGTCCGCGCGGGCCGAAGACGGCCTCCCGGAGCCGCTTCAGCCGGGCCGACACATCCGATTCGTCCGGCGGCGGAGGTGGCATCATCTGGACGTGCCTCCCTGCGGTTTTTAAGGCCCTTTTGTGCGCATTCGCGAACTTTGCCCTTGACAAGGCAACGCATATGCGTACGCTGGATGCCGAAACGTTCACTGATGTGAAATATAGCGAACCGGAGAACCTCTGCAAGGGAAAAAAACGGGAGGCGGCCATGGCCAGGTCGGAAAAGGTGCTGGAGGAGATCATCCGAGGCATCCAGGGGCTCGTGACCCTCAACGAGTGGGAGCAGACGCTCCTCAAAGACCTCCGCGCCAAAGCCGAGATCGCTCTGCGGCCGGGACCCGACCCGGACCGCCCCGAGGACGAGGGCCCCGGCCGCGAACCGTGATGGGCATCGTCGCGGGGCCGTCGGGGTCGTATAATCACATGGGCGAGGCGATTTTTTGCCAAACGAACCAGAACGGCGGCCGTCCAATGATACGGGACACGCACGAACAGAAGGCGGCAGGCATGGAAGCGGCGGCCGGTATTCTGCCCGCGACGGGAGCGGAGCCGATTTCGGCCCTGGCTGAGGTAGTCGGCGAGCGTCGGCAAAGGGTCCCGTCGCTGCTGGAGGCCGCCCGGGACGGCGACGCCGACGCCTTCGCCGGCCTGGTTCGCCGCTTCGAGGCGCCGACGTACCACTTCATTCTGCGGATGGTCCGCCGGCCTGCCGTGGCCGAAGACGTCTCCCAGGAGGTGTTCCTGCGGTTGTGGCAGAACCTGGGCCGCATCGACGACGCGGACGGCCTGCCGGCATGGCTCCGGCGGGTGGCGACCAATGCCGTCATCGATTACTGGCGGAAGGAAGACGCCCGCCGACGCCGGCGAGATGCCCTGCGGGAGCATCCGATTGCCCGGCGCGTGGTCCGGCCGTCGGCCCGGATGGAATCGCAGGAGGCGGTCGAGGCCGTCCGCGCCGCCACTGATGCGCTGCCCGTCAAACTGCGAAGCGTCCTCATGCTGCGGACGGTCGAAGGACTCTCGTACGATCAAATCGCTGAGACATTAGCCATCTCCGTCGGCTCGGTCCGGAGCCGCCTGTTCCGGGCGAGGCAGGAACTGCTCGCTTCCCTCAGGCGGAGCCGGGCCGCCGACTATCTCGCGGCCATGTACACGGGGTCCGGGGACGACGGCGGCGGTTGATTTCCGCCGCGCCCATCCCCCGGCCGTCACGGAAGGAAGCCGATGGCTCCGTGCCCGGATGACAAGACGCTGGGCCGATACCTGGACGGCGAGTTGGAGCGGCGCCTCGCCGAGCGGCTGCGTCGGCACCTGGAGCGGTGCGACCGGTGCGCCCGCCGGTACGAGGACCTGTGCCGGGCCGAGCAGGCGGTCCGCGCCTCCCGGGACGAGTCGCCGCCGGTGCCGGATCTGGCCTCCCGCGTGACGGGGGACCTGGCGCGCCGCGGGGCGTTCTTCCGTGCCCGCGTGGCCGCCGGCAAGCGGCGGCTGTTCGGCCGGTGGGTGCTGTCGTGGCGGATGCTCGGCGCCGTGGCGGTCGCCGTTATCATCGTGTCGGTCGGCCTGGCCGGCATGGACTACGTGACGCGGCGGCAGTGGGCCCGCCGGACCGGTCCCGTGCTGGCCGATGCCGAACGCGTCCTGGTCCGCCTCGTGTACGTCAAGCCCGAGGCCGGGCCGCAGGGGCTGGCGCGGGCGCGGGAGGAGGTCCGCCGGCTGGACCTGGCCCGTCGCCTGGGCGAGGCGCGGTCCTCGGCCGAGGCCGAATGGGCGCGGGACCTGGCCCCCCTGGCCGACACCTTCTCCCTGATGGCCGAGCAGGACCCGCTGCCCGAGGGCGTGGTCCATCGGCTGAGCGACGGCCGGCTGCTGGCCCGGGCTTGCCGACTCCGCGAGTTGCTGGCCCGCGGCGGGTGAGGAGGGGGGCAGAACTCACTCTTCCATCGGGAGGAGGGCGTCCAAGGACTCCGCGCCCGACATCCTTTGGCCTCCCCCCCCGGCCGCGGTATAATGCCGCGACCGTTTTGATTACGGGGAGAGACAGGATGAGGCGGCTTGTCACGGCCCTGGTCCTTGTGGCGGCGCTGTCGGCGGGGTGCACGCCCGCCGTCCCCCGGCCGCCGGTCACGTTCGCCGTCCTGGCCGGGGCGTACTACTCCGCCCGGGGAGACGCGGCGGTGGAGGGCGCCGTGGTGGAGGACTCGGAGCGCCTGCTCCGGCGAGCGGTGGCGGACGTCAACGCCCGCGAGAACGTCGACTTCGTTCTCGTGGCCGGCGACCTGCTGGCCCGGGCCGAACCGCTCAGCCTCGACCGGGCCCGGGCGATGCTCGATGACCTCCAGGTGCCGTATTTCGTGGTCCTGGGCGAACACGACGGACCGGCCCCGCCGGGCGAGGACGACGCCGGCGAGAAGGCGGCCCGTCCCGAGGGGCCGGCCGGGCCCCGCCGACCGCCCGCCGTCAGCCGAAGCACCGTCCTCTGGACGTTCCAGGACCGCGGCATCGACGGGCCGAGGGGGTACTGGGCCCGGAAGGTGGAGCCCGGCATCGTGGTGGTGGGTCTGGATACCGTCGACCCCGGCCGCCGCGCCGGCCACGTGGACGCCCGTCAACTGGCGTGGCTGGAGGAGACGCTCTCCCGGCATCCGGGGCGGATGGTGGTGGTGGTGGCCCATCACGGGCTGATGCCGCTCCATCCCCTGGACGAGGGCAAGGCCTGGTCGCCCCTGCTGGTCGATAACGCCGAGGAGGTTCGCCAAGTGCTGGAGCGGCATCCGAACGTCGTGATGGCGGTGACCGGCCATCACCATTTCGCCGACGGCCGCATCGCCGGCCGCATCGTCTACCTGGCCTCGCCGAGCATCAGCGTTTGGCCGATGGCCTACCACCTGGTCCGCATCGACCGGGAAGAGGCCGAGGCCGTCTGGGTCTCGGTGGCAGGGCCGGCGCTCGCGCGGCGGGGGCAGGAACGCCTGCTGGAGAGCCGGCGCTATCGCGGCGTGTTTCCGAAGGGTGAGGACGGCGACACCGCCTGCGTCCGCCTCTTCGGCGGGAACAAGATGAAGACGTACCGCCTGCCGGCCATCCGGCCGTAGGACGGCAACGATTGAGACCGGCAAAAAGAACCTTCATGGTTGTCATTCTGAGGAGCGGCGGAGCCGCGACGAAGAACCTCGCCGTGAACGCCGTTTTGTGAAGGCAACAACGCAACGACCACGGCGAGATTCTTCGGCCTCGCAATCGAGGCCTCAGAATGACATTTTCATATTACTTTTACCGGACTCAATAGATATCTTGATTCGTGACGTCCGCTTCGTCGCAGGCCGCCCCAAGGTCGCAGGTCCCGCACGGGGCGTCCGCAGGAGCGTCATATCGGCCGTCGGCGATCCCGGCCAGGACGGCGCGGACGGTCTCGGCGGTCCGAGCGGCCTGGGCCGGGGTGACGGCCCGGGCGTGGCTGGCGTGGTCGCCGAGCACGTAGATGGCGGAGCGGGCCGGCGGCCGGCCCAGCCACCGCGCCGCCGCCAGGGCGTACAGCCCCAACTGGAGGGCGTAGGCCCCGCCTAGGCTTCCCCCCTCGCCGCCTGGCGGCGCCGAGATCTTGTAATCCACCACCTCCCACTGCCCCTCGGCGTCTTCGAAGAACAGGTCCATCGTGCCGCGAATCGCCGTCCCGTCCATCGCCAGGACGAACGGCAGTTCGCGGAAGACGGTCCGGGCGTCGGCCACCCGCCGGCCGAGCGGACCCGCCCAGAAGCTCTCCAGCATCGCCACGAGGCGGTCGCGGAGGGCGGCGTGGTCCGCTTCCGGCGGGGCGTCGCGCAGGGCCATCTCCGCCGCCGCGCGGGACGCCTCCGTCCCCGGCCCGACGGCCAGTTCCAGCGCCCGATGGCACAGGGTGCCCCACTCGCGGGGGTCCAGGTCACCGGCGGGTCGCGGCTCGCAGGCACGCAGGCCTTGGACCTCGCGCCACCAGTACAGCCGCGGGCACCGCCGATACGTCGCCAGCGCCGTCGCGGTCACCGTCCGCGGCGGGTCGGCGGCGGCGGGGACGCCGGTGACCTGGCCGAGGCGCGCCTCGGCGTTGCGTCGGCCGCCGGCGGCCCGCTCGTGCAGCCGCGACCATCGGACCCGGCCCTCGGCGAACAGGTCGCGCGGGCCGACGCGGCGCCGACCGCGGGCCGGCCCGCGCGCCGGCGGCCGCTGAAAGCGGACCGCCACCTGCCCCGCCCCGTCCAGGTCAATCGTCCGGCGGGCAGGGTCCCCGTCCCGGTCCGCCCCGAGGCCGGCGAGCAGTTGGTCGAACCACGTGGTGCCGGCGGCGGCCACGCGATACGGCTCGTGGCTGGAGAGAATCAAGAAACTCTGGGCCCGCGTCATGGCCACGTAGAACAGGCGGTGCGCCTCGGCCCGGAGGGCGTCGGCCTCGTCGCCGCGCGCCAGGGCGGTGGCGGCCGAGGTCACCCGGTCGCCTTCCTCGTCGCGCATGCGGACCGCCAGGCCCGTGGCCGGGTGAATCATCCACGGCGGCGAGGCGGCGCGCGGCGCGTAGGCCAGGTCCGGCAGAACCACCACGGGAAACTCCAGCCCCTTGGCCTTGTGGATCGTCATGATGCGGACCGTGTCGCTGCCGGGCACCTCCACCGGCGCCTGCTCGGCCCGCATCTCGCTCTGCATGACGTCGGTGACGTACTGGACGTAGTCGGCGACGGCGGAGAGGCCGCCGCGCTCGAACTGCCGGGCCAGTTCCGCCATCTGCCGCAGGTTCGCATACGCCCGGGCCCCGCCGAACCGGCCGACCGCCGAGGCCGCGTACCCGGAGTCGAACACGACGTGCTCCACCAGGGCCGAGAGCGGCAGGCGGTCCTTCAGCCGGCGCCACGCCGGCAGCAGGCGGGCGGCCCGGCGAAGGCCGCGCACGTCTTCCGGGTCGAGCGATTCGATCTCGCCCATGCGCCCCAGCGCCTCGTGCAGCGTCGGCCCCTGCATCTTCAGCCGGTACAGTCCCTCGTCCGAGACGGCGAACATCGGCGACCGCAGGACTCCCGCCAGGGACAGGTCGTCCGTCGGGTCTTGGAGCACGCGGAGCAGGTTGACCACGTCCAGCACCTCCTGCTGCTTGTAGAATCCCCGGCCGGCGACCACATAGTACGGCACGCCGCGGGCCTCCAGGGCCTCCTCGTAGACGTGCAGGTGGGAGGTGCGCCGCAGGAGGATGGCAACGTCGCCCCACCGGACGGGCCGGATCCGGCCCGTCTCGGCGTCGCGGACGGGCACCTCGCCGCGCGAGACGAGGCGGTGGAGGCGAGCGGCCAGGGCGCGGGCCTCGGCGGTGTGACCCTCGGTGGCGCGGAAGCCCTCCCGGCCCTTCCGCGGCACGGTGTGGAGGACCTCCGCCACCGCTTGGCCGGGCTGGGCGGCGGCCCCCTGGACGGGCTCGTAGGCCTCGCCCATCAGCGGCGAGAAGACGCGGTTCACCAGGACCGACAGCCCGGGGGTCAGGCGGAAACTGGCCTCCAGGCCGCGCCGGCCACGGGCGGCCACCCGGCCGCGGGCACGGGCGAAGACCTCCACCTCCGCCCCCCGGAACCGGTAAATCGACTGCTTCGGGTCGCCCACGGCGAAGAGCGCGCCTCGGCGGAGCGCGGCGCCTTCCGGGCCGCCGCCCGGCTCGGTCGTCAGCAGGTTCACGATCTCGAACTGGAGAAAGTTGGTGTCCTGGAGTTCGTCGAGGAGGACGGCCCGGAACCGCCGCCGGCAGGCGTCGCGGACCCGCGGCCGGTCGCGCAAGAGGTCCCGGGCACGGACCTGGAGGTCCTCGAAATCCAGGGCCGACCGCTCCCGCTTGGCGGCCTCGTACGCCTCGACGGCCCCCCGCGCGGTCCGGTAGAGCGCGCGGGCGAGGGCCAGGTGCCGGCGCTCCACGTCCGCGTCGAACGCCGGCAGGTCCTCAAGCGCCGCCTTCAACGGGTCGCGGAGCCGCTTGAGCGCCGCCTTGGCGGCGTCGCGGGCGTCCTTGGAGGGCCAGTGCTTCGCGCTGCCGCCGCGGAGGTCGATCTCCTCGGCGATCCGGCGAGCGGCGGCGAGGGCGGCGTCGGCGCTGTGCGCCTTGTGGAGCCGCTCGACCTGCGCGAGGGCCCCGGCGCGGACGGCCTCGAGTTTGTCCTCGGCCTCGCCCTGGAGGCGGCCGAGGTCGGCGACGGCGTCGCGCACGTCCTGCGACTCGATAATCTCCCGTAGCCGGCCGAGCACCCGCTCGTCCACGTGCTGCTTGAGCCGCTGCAGGACCTCCTCGTCGCCGAGGGCCATGACGGGCCCGGCCACACGCGCCAGGACCTCGCGTCCCCCGGCCAGCATCGCCTCCAGCCCCCGGCGGACCTCCGGCAGCCGGAAGTGTTCGAGCACCGTCAGCAGGTCGGCGTCGTCGGCGTCGAGTCGGCGTTCCATCATGGCCCCCACCACGTCCTGCCGAAGAAACGCCGACTGCGTCTCGTCGAGCACGGCGAAGTTGGGGTCCACGCCGGCCTCCACGGGCCACTGCCGCAGCAGGCTGCCGCAGAACCCGTGAATCGTGTTGATGGGGGCGATGTCGACGTCCCATAGCCGCTGCTGCCACCGCGCGAGGCGCACCGCGTCGCGGTCGCGGCGTGCCTCGGCCAGGCGTTGCCGGCACTCGGCCCGGATGCGGTCGCGCATCTCGGCCGCCGCCTTCTCGGTGAACGTGATGGCCGCCAGCGCCGACAGCGCAACGTCCGGGTCATGCTCCAGCAGATGGATGTACCGGGCGACGAGGACCCGCGTCTTGCCGCAGCCCGCCCCGCTGGTGACGCAGCAGTTCGTGGCGAGGTCTTCGACGATGCGGCGCTGGGTGTCGGTGAGGGGGCTCATGCGTCGCCCTCCGCACCGGCGGCTGCGCCGTCGCCGTTGGCGTCATCATCATCTGCGCTGCCGTCGTCAGCTATGACGTCAAGCGCCTCGATCGGATGCGCCTGCCACTTCCGCTGGATGCGCCACTCGGCGAATCGGCAGATGGGCTTGAAGTCGCAGCGGCCCGGGCACCCGTCCCGCGGATAGACCGGGAAGCATCCGTTGCGGATGGCCTCGACGAACCGGGCGACGTAGTCGGCGGCCCGCTGCCGCGCCGGCCCGGCCGTGCCCTGCGGATGGCGCTTCGTCGCCTTCGTCGAGAGTTCGGCCTTGAACCCCGGATTTCGGACCGGCAGGAAGAACGCCCGGACGAGGTCCTCGGCCGGCGCCGGGCCCAGCAGCGCCTCGGCCGCCTCCAGGTAGAGGGGCAGTTGGAAACTCGTCCCCTGCTCCATCTCCTTCCGACTCGGCGCGGTGGTGCCGGACTTGTAGTCCACCACCTGGTATCCCCGTCCGTCCGGGCCGCGGTCCACGCGGTCGATGCGGCCGCGGAGCCGGAGCGGCCCGTGGTCGGTCGGCACCGTGACGGGCGGCGTGTTGCGCTGGCCGGGGCCGAAGTCCCGCTCGGTCTCGGCCACCTGCCACGAGGCGAGGCTGGCCGCGTGCCACGCCAGCAGGCGGCCGACGTCGCGAAGGATGTTCCGCCGCTGGACGCTCCAGAGGGCTGGCGAGCGCACCCGGCCGCCCGACTCCAGCCACCCGAAGTACGCCTCCGCCGTCTCCACCAGGAGCGCGCGGGCCCGCTCCAGCGTGGCCTCGGTCACCCGGCCGTCCAGGGCCGGGTCCGCCCGGACGGCCCGGAAGAACCGCTCCAGCAGTCCGTGATAGATGCGGCCGAGGTCCATCGGGGCGAGGTCCGGCGAGGGCTCTTCCCGCGGCACCAGGCCCAGGACCTCCCCCGCCAGGAACGCGAACGGGCACCCGCCGAACCGTTCCAGCCGGCGGGCGCTCATCGACGAGCGGCCCGGGAACCGCTCGCACAGCGCCTCGCGGATGTCGGCGGCGGCGAGGCACCCGTCGAACGGGCCGAACGCCTCGCCGTGCTCGCGTTCCCACTCGGCGGCCAGGCCCGCCACGGCCGTCTCGACGGCGGGGCCGTGGTCGGCCAGGGCGTGGAGGACGGCCAGGTCGCGGTCGAGATGCGGGTTCTCGCCGGGTCCCCAGAGGGCGAACATCGTGCCGGCCAGCAGTTCGCGCCGGCTGCGGGTCTTCTCCAGAGGCAGGTCGAGGTCGCGGACGCTGACCGTCTCGGCGGCCACGCCGCTCTCGCCGTCTTCGCCGGCCGCGAAGAGCGCCCGGACCTCGTCCACATAGTGGCTGGCGAGTTGCGGCCGGCCGCTCGCGTCCAGCGACGGGTGCGAGAGCGTCAGCGACCGCTCGGCCCGCGTGGCCGCCAGATAGAAGCGGAGCATCTCCTCCTGGGCGGCGTGGCCGGTGTCGGCAAGGTCCACGCCCCGCGCGCGAAGGTCGGTCCGCTCGGCGTCGGTGAAGAACGGGTGCCGGCGTCCGCGCTGCGGAAACGCCTTCTCCGCCAGGCCCACCAGGAAGACGTGCTCGAACGAGAGGGCCCGCGCGGCGTCGGCGCCCAGGACCACGACGGGGGCGTCGGCCGGTTCCGGCGCGGGGATCGTCTCGGCCGACAGACCGCGCGAAACCTCGTCCAGGAACTCGTCGGCGGGGACGTCGGGACCGTCGGTCTCATCGAGCAGGGCGACCTCCGCCAGGACGGCGTCCAGGCCGGCCAGGGCCTGAAGGTCGCGAGCCCGGTGGGCCGGCGCCTCGTGCGCGCGGGCCGTCTCCCACAAGCCCGCCGTTTGTATGATGGCACGGAAGCGCTCGGCCATGGTGCGGCGGGGCGCCGAGGCGGGCAGGGCGACGGCCTCGAAGAGGCGGCCCAGCAGGGCCTCGGCCCGGTCAATCGCCTCGGCCCGCTCGGCCCGCTGCTCGGGCGAGAGAACGGCCTCGCCCCACTCGTCCCTCGCCTCGGCGTCTCGGGCCAGCCGGCCGCGAAGATGCTCGAAGCCCCGGAAGTAGGCCTCCCGGCCGGTCCAGACGCCGGCGTCGCGGGCCAGGCGGACGGCGGCCCGGGCGTCGGCGGCCGTGGCGTCGAACGCCTCCGGCCGGAAATAGCCTGACTCCAGCACCCGCACGAGCGCGCGAAACGAGAAGTCCTCCCTCTGGAGCCGCACCAGCGCCATCGCCGCCGCCGCCATCGGCACGTCCGCCACGGGCAGGCCCGCCTCCGCGCGGAACGGCAGGCCGTACTGCGGAAACACCTGCCGCACCAGCGGCGCGTAGACCTCGAGCGAGCGGGCGATGACCGCCACCGCCCCCGGCCGGCCGGCGCCGCCGCGCACCAGGTCCACGGCCCGGCGGGCGACCTCCTCCACCTCGCGGGTCCGGCCGGCCGCCTGGACGACGGTGACGGAGCCCTCGGCGGGCGGCTTCGCGTCCTCCGGCCCGGGCGGCAGGAAGAGGTGCGTACGGACGCGGTCCAAATCGGCCGGCAGGCCGGCCGGTGCCTCGCAGACGGTCTCGGTCAGGCGGTCGCCGAACCGCTCGCGCAGCCGCTCGCGCGTCCGCCCGGTGACGCTGAAGAGTTCCGGCCGGCCGGCCTCCCACGTCAGGGTAATGAGCGTGCGCTCGGCCCGTTGAGAAAGGGCCTGGATGACCTCCAGTTGGGCGGGGTCGAAATGCTGGAAGCCGTCGATGGCCAGGAGGACGAGGTCGTCGAACGGGCCGGCCTCGCCTTCCCCGAGCACGTCCGCCGCGTACCAGAACCGCCCCTGGTCGTCGTAGAAGTCCAGGGCCTGGAGCCGCCGCTGATAATCGTTGTACAGCCGTTGGAGCAGGCGGTTTCGCGGTGTCCGCAGATGGCCGGCAAGCGCCCGGCCGAAGGCGTCCGGCTCGACGCGGGCGGCCTTCAGTTCGCGGAGCAGGGCGTCGATGGCCTCGACGAGGCCGGGGGCCGAGCGCACCTCGCCGAGCGGGTCGGCGGCCTGGGCGTCCAGGGCGTCGAGGGCGTCGCGGATGACGCGGCGGCGGGCCAGTTCGCGGATGCGGCGGACCGTCCGGCCGGCCGACACCAGCAGGCGGTCGGCCAGTTGGGGCAGGGTCAGGACGTTCGGCCGGAGCAGGACGCCCGCCTCGGAGGCCTCCAGCAGCCGGCGCTCCGTCCAGCGCTGCCGCAGCGCGGTGGGGACGAGCATCAGAACCTTGCCGGGACCGGCCCGGTCTGCGGCGTTGCGGCAGGCGGCCAGGACGCGGCCGGCCTTGCCGCTGCGAGCGGGACCGACGATGAGTTCGACGGGCGTGGCCACGGCGGTTCCGATGGGCGGTGGAGGCTCGGCGCTCGACGGTACAGCGGAGCACGCGTAGTGTCAAGTTGGTGTGGCGGACCGGCCGATGGAACGGTCGGCGGCTTTCTGCTGGACGCTCCGGCGCCGGGCGGCCATAGTAGGGCTTCTTTCGGCGCGGTGGAAGCACCATGAGTAAGACCTACTCCAGCAACGTGTGCCACCGGTTGGCCGAGATGGCCGACGACGCCCGCCTGCTGCGCCCGCGGCGCGTCACGCGGCACGAGACGGGCGAGGTGCTGGAGTTCGACCTGACGGGTGTGGCGCCGGCCTGGCGGGCCCGGGCCGCGTTCGAGGTCGAGCGGTACGTCGGCGGCGGCTTCGCCGGGCAGGTGTACCGCGCGCGGCTCGCGCGGCTGGATTGGCCGGGGGAGGCCGACGCGGCGCCGCCGATGGAGGTGGGCGGCCGGTATGCCCTGAAGATGTACGTCCCGTGGTCGCGTGTCGGTCGCGGCTTCCGTGACGCGCTGTACGGGCTGGGGTTCCAGGCGCCGTTCGGGCTGCGGGTGAATCCGCAGGCGGCGCGGGCGTGCTCGCTGTGGCAGAAGTTCATCCGGTGCGGGGCGGCGGGGCGGCTCGGATCCGAAAGGGCCGTCCGCGACGTCTTCGCCACGTTCCACGACCCGGCGCTGGGCGGCATGGGCCAGGTGCTGGAGTGGGTCGAGGGCCGCGTGTGGCGGCTGGAGGTGAACGACCGCCTCTTCGCGCCGACGTCGCCGGGCGCCCGGGGCGAGCCGGCCACCGAGTACGACGCCAAGCGGGCGTTCATGGCCCGCCTCGTCCGCCTGTTCCACGACATGGGTGCGCCGGAACTCGGCCGGCAGTACGAGTGGTGGACGATGAAGAGCCAGCCGAACGTCCTCAAGCGGTTCGACGCCGGGGACGACCCGGCCGGGGGCCTCGTGGCGGTGGACTTCGGGGCTGGCCTGGCCCTCTTGCCCTTCCTGCCAATGAGCCCGGCGGACGTGCGGCTCATCGGGCGGGGCCTGGCGCGGGGCCGCCTCGTCCAGTTCGACCGGGGCGACCTGGAGCGCCTGGAGGCGTACGTCCGGGCCCGTCCGCACCTGTTTCAGGGGATGGGGGCGGCCCTGGCCGAACTCCGCGCCGCCGAGGCCGACTACCACGGCGCGCAGCCGGACCTGGCGAACCGTCGGCTCGGGGCCTTCGCGGACCGCGACCTGCCGGCGAAGGTGACCCGCACCTGGGCGGAAGGGTGTCGGGTCCGCGGCGTCATGGACGAGGGGACGGCCCGTCGGATGCGGACCCGGCCGGAGGCGCTGCTCGTTTTTCTGGTCCTCGGCCTCGTGCCGATGCTCGGTCGGTTCCTCCAGCGCCTCTGGGGGAGCGGATCGTACCGCCGGCACGTCCGGGAAGCA
>Ga0180433_10000430_pt1 | contig 71773 bp, 72 predicted proteins | sample SS_ome_8_FD_132980 | JGI IMG/M metagenome (GOLD analysis project Ga0180433, IMG submission 132980) | Hypersaline lake sediment archaeal communities from the Salton Sea, California, USA - SS_1_D_1 metaG | ecosystem: Environmental > Aquatic > Non-marine Saline and Alkaline > Hypersaline >...
AAATATTGCCTGAAGAGAAAAAGATTGTTTCAAAAAACCAAGTAATGGTACAAGAAAAACGTTTAGACTCTCTCGGGACATTTATTCCAGCACATTCTTTTTTTAAAACGATTGCTATTGATGCAGAAAACTTTGGCTTTACTACACAATTGCTTCATAACGCATCAACACTGGCAACTACTCAGCACGTAGAAGAAAAACTCAGTGCAGATGATTTGCAGATTATTCAGATGGTCAATGCCTTGGATGATTTTATTCAGACGTCAAATTTACTTGCAGAGCGGCTTGAATGTTGGAACGTTCTTCCAAATGCAAAAGATCGATATCAACCAGTAGAGCGCGCTTATGACCTCATTACCACAGAAATGAAACAGATTGAGAAGCAAATCGAACAAAATATGCAAACGGTTGCTCCAAATATCAGTACCATTGTCGGGCCATTAATTGGTGCACGGTTGCTTTCACTTGCTGGTGGTATCGAACGATTGGCAGTGATGCCTGCATCAACCATCCAGTTACTGGGTGCTGAAAAAGCCCTATTTCGATTTAAAAAAGAGGGGGGGAAACCACCAAAGCATGGTGTTATTTTCCAACATCCTCTCGTGAATAAAGCACCACGTTCGATACGGGGAAGAATCTCTCGAACTCTTGCGTCAACTATTGCTATTGCTGCCAAAGCAGACGCGTTTACAAAGCGAGATATCGCAGCAACTCTCAAACAAGAGATGGAAAAAAGAATACAAGAGATACAAAATCTGTAAAACTATAAGTAGTTGTTATTGATTGTTTACACTGGAGGGAACCGATGAGTGATTTACGAACCGTCCTCAGGGATATTGGGGGTATCTTCATCATTGTGGGATTTGTTTCACTTATTGCTTTGCTTGTCCCCCTTATAAATGGTGAAATTGGTCCTCCTGTTGATGGTATTGGTCCTCTATTGATTACCTCGGCAATGTTTTTTGGAATTGGTCTTCCGTTTTATTATTTATGCAGAAATGCAGAACCAGCAAACTTCAAAACAGCCATGGTTACGGCGGCATTGGGATGGTTGCTTATCTCACTAGTTGGTAGCATTCCATTTTGGCTTATGCCTTACAACATAGAAAATTTAGCGCAGATGGCACCGCTTTCAGCGTTTTTCGAATCCATGTCTGGGTGGACCGGTACTGGACTAACTATGGTTACTGAAGAGAGCCTCTTACCTGCAACATTACAGTTCTGGCGTTCACTAACCCAGTGGATAGGCGGCGTTGGCGTTATTGTGCTTACTCTCTCCGTTCTTGCACGACCCGGAACAGGATCTTTCGTTCTCTATCGCGGTGAAGCCCGTGACCAAAAAACACATCCTTCTATTGTTTCAACAGTGCGAACCATCTGGTGGATTTTTTTACTCTATACCGTCATAGGAGTCGTTTTGTTATGGGCGGTAGGGCTATTTGATCACCAAGGAATGAATATGTGGCAAGCGCTCAATCATGCTATGACAGGCTTGGCAACAGGAGGATTTTCTGTCGCTAGTGGAAGCATGACTAATTTTGGTACACCCACACGCATTGCAGTTCTCATCCTTATGATTCTTGGTGCAATTGCTTTTGTGGCCCATTATGATTTACTGAAAGGACATATTCGGAAATTCCTTTCAGATGCACAATTAAAGGCGATGGTTGCCTTGATTATTCTTGGGGTGATTGGATTAACCATCGCTAACCTTTCGCTGTATACAAATGTCTTTGAATCGCTGAAAGAATCAGGATTTCAATTTATTTCAGCAATAACTTGTACAGGATTTGCCACCGCAGATCTGATGTCCTGGGGAGAAGGTGCAAAGTTAATACTTGCCTTTGCGATGATTATAGGAGGTGCCGCAGGATCAACGGCTGGTGGCATCAAACTCTTTCGAGCGATCCTTCTCTATAGGGGTGTAGGATGGAGAATCAAAAGAGCGATATCCACCCCTCGAAGAGTGTTTGTTTATAAGTTTGGTGAAAAGTCACTATCGAAAGACGATGCGATGGATCTGATTAATGAAGCAGCCATTATTTCCTTTATGTGGGTCATTTTATTAATAGTAGGAATCTTCGTAATGCTTGCAGTGGAACATAATTCGTTAAGTAATACAGTATTTGAGGTTTGCTCAGCGCAAGGAAACGTTGGGTTAACAGCAGGCATCACCTCCATTACTATGGAACCAGTTGCTAAGGTAATGCTAATTTTCAATATGTGGATAGGTCGGCTTGAAATCATCCCCATTATTGTACTAATAAAATCAATGTTTGGAATTAGAAGAAATATTTTATAGCCCTACTCGTCGTGTTTTTTCAAAAGGGCAAATTGCTCATCTTGAAATTTTTTCACATACGATTCTAGTTGTTGAATGGCAGTAAGTAGCTTGTAGATTTCTTTATCTTCTGGAGATGGAGGGGCTGGTGAATGAGGGTGCTCCTCTTTCTTTTTATGGAACTCCGACTGTTTGTACTCTTGATGAAGAATGTCTCGTGCTACTTTGAGTGTTTTGATTTTTTCTGAAATCTCGGTCAAATCTTTCATAGGTCTTTTCCTCCAAAGATGATACAGTATACCGTAATCATGCTTATTATTGATATACTTTTACTCGATGTACATACCTGAAAGTCCGGTCGTTTCTTCCACTTTTCTTGTTATCTTGATGGGTGTTTTCAGCAAGACAAGCTCATTAGTCACTTCTACAATCCCTGCAACAAGGTGACCACCGATCGTTCCTTTTTGCGCGTTACCTAACACAGCATGAAGATGGAGAAGATACTCGTCTCCCTGATGGCAGATATTTCCTGATAATGAAAGCAATTCATGCGGTGTGTGGTACGTGTCAACTACGTAGCTTCCTTTTTCTTTGAAATATCCTAACTGTATGTGCTTTACTTGCCCAATTCCTGAGAGTACTACTGCAGTGATAACACTGTGTTTTTTGCAAGCCTCTTTGAGCCTTTCATGAATGTCTTCTTCAGGAAACAGACGAATAATTAGTATGTTGTCTTGTTCTTTACTTTTCATTGGTCTTCCTCAAATACTATGAATCACATGAAGACATATAAAGATGAAGATGGATGCAAGGTTCGCATGGCAATGCAACAAGAGATGGAAGCAATTACTAAATCAGTTATGACGTGCACACGTTGTGAGTTATATAAAACACGAACACACGCTGTTGCAGGGGAAGGAACGATTACATCGCCGCTTCTCTTTATTGGTGAGGCGCCAGGGCATCATGAAGATATGCAAGGAAAACCCTTTGTGGGAAAGGCAGGAAACATTCTTGATGAGCTACTAGCATCCATTGGATTGAATAGACATGATATTTATATTACTAACATTCTCAAATGTCGTCCTCCACAGAACAGAAATCCTTTAAAAAGCGAGATTTCTGCATGTTCCATATATCTTGAAAAACAACTCGAATGTATTCAGCCAAAGATCTTGGTGCCACTAGGGAATTTTGCCACCGCGTATCTTTTTGAGAAATTTGGGTTGCACTTTACAAGAATTAGTGATGTTTGTGGGAAATTGTACCGAGTCACTACTCTTTCTGGTACTACCACTATCGCGCCACTCTATCATCCTGCTGTTGTTACCTATGATTCCTCCAAAAAGGCACAACTACTCAAGGACATGGAGGCACTGAAAAGCGCACTGCCTTGAGAAAACGATTACATCTGACGTTTCACAAACGCTAATAGTTGATCCCGGGTAAATGGTTTTTGTAAAAAATTTTCTTCATTACTGATGTCACTCTGTATTTTTGATGCTGGTTTCAGAGAAAACAATGCTGTTTTTTTATGGTCTGGTAGTTCAGTATCGATAAGCAAAAGGCCAAAATTGTTTTCTTTATTGTCTGCAAGCATTTCTAGTGCTGTTCTGTTATTGTTAACAGTCACTACTTGAAAATCATCTTCTTCTAAAAAAGCCTTCACTTTCTCGAGAACATCAGATTCATCATCAACAATCATAATGGTTTTCATAGTGCTCTTACACAAATATCAAACTCATTCACTTAAATCTTTCTTAGAAAATGAAAGAAGGGGGGTAGAAGAGGGGGCGGGAATACAAGAAGAGGTGAATGAAAAACCCAACCCCCTGCGCCTAGTCAATCTTAGAGTATTACTTCTTTTTTTTAAATGCTAGTAACTCTTCGTAATCGCCTACAAACACATAGCCGTCATCAGTTTTTTCGATGAGCCCTTTCCGTAATGCAATTTCAAACAGATCGTCGTTTAATTTTATCATAGTGTCATGTTTTTGTTTTCCTTTCCTATTGGCTTTGGGTTCTCGTGCTTGCATCAGATATTCTTGATCAATATCTAATATAACATTTATTCTGTGCATGCTATTTCCTCACCATCTTGTGTCGTGTCATATAATAACATGCTATTATTTGACGTCTTTTGTATATAAAGCTATTCCCTAAAAACGTCAAAATGATAAAGAGCCTCTTTGACAAAATGACAATTCACTTACATATCCACCTATATATGCCTTTACACCAAATATTTATATAGAACAATGTTATTTTTACCCCAGTCTCAAAATAAAAAAAAGAGGAAGGAGTGAGAGATGGAAGAGATATTTAGAAAGATAGGAAGCTGGCTATTTCTACTGGGAATATTGATCTCAGTGATCATCGGAATCGTTCTCGGCGCAAACATATGGACAACAACCGATTGGTGGGTCTCTGTTTTGCTTGCCGGTCTTGGATTTGTCGTTGGTATTCTGTCGTTCTTTGCGGTCGGAACCATCACCCAGGAGAAAGTACCAACTTTCTTGATTGCGGCATTAATGTTGGTAGGTATTGGTGCGTCAACAAACTTCTTTAACAACCTAGAAATTATTGGCCCCTACTTTGCCAACATCGCAGGAATGCTCGCCGTCTTTGTTGCTCCTGCAGCAGGCCTACTTGCCATTCGGGCAATTTGGGATGCAGGAAAAACAGAAGATATCGATATTCCTAAGAAAGTCATGCCAAAATAAGAGACTAATACACGTCTCTTTTTCTTTTTTTATTTTTTCTTTTCTTTGCACAGTATATTACTCAAAAGTTTTAAACTAAAAACAATTTTTTAATGAGTGCTGCTTTGTAAAAACTTTACAAGCCATTTGTACAAGCTGATAACAGCCATGGTAAATAGCCCAGCGCCAAAGCCAACGAGCACCATGGCCATTGCAGGCATTTACTTCATCACCGCCCCGGGGAGTAAAAAGAATGATTTTCGCGTCTTATGATTCATCATTTTATCGACCGTTTTATATTAAATACAAATAACACATTGTTATTTTGTATCATGTTAATATTTATCATTATTAGTATATAATAGTTTCGAGTAAGAATGTCAAATTGTCAAAATGCCTGCTACACAAAAGTTTATATTTTTATTATTATATAATTAAAATCTTGTAATTTCCAGTGGCAAAATATCAGAGAATATCCGAGAAATAGCTCTCTATTCCATCGTGTACATGACCAAGCCCGAAAGCATTTTTGGCAAGAAATAAGTTGACTTCTGCGGCATATGCTCACCTGCTTCAGCAATGGCTTTCAACTCGTGTATTTTTGTTGCATTTAAAAGAAAAGATGCATCGTATTTTCCTTCATCAACAAATTGCAATGCTTCTTCATCATCACGTGTGTATCTCACATGATCTTCAAGCGTATCTTCGGTAACCCCCAGCAGGTGTTCGATAATGATTTTATGTAAGATGGAAACGTCAAGCGTTCGCCAAATCTGCGACCTGTCTGGTGCAAATGTATCCATGCAGTGTTCATCTTTTAGGGTAAGAATGTAGTAGACATCTTTGAAGTACAGGGCAAACTTGTGATCTGTTGTTGCAATCGATTTCTTTATTTCTTCTGCTCGTTGATGATAGCTTTTTGATGGCCCAGAAACTTTTTCTTCTTCAACCACAAAATACTTTTCAAGCTGTCTTCGCAACGTCTTGCGATCAATGGTTGGCAAGGTAACCAGTCGGTGCGTAGGCAATATGGCAAGTCCCTCATCAAACATGTTTGACAAAATGACCATTCGGTAATTGAAGGGGGCGTCAGGGTCGTTGTTTTGTGTCTTTTCTTTCATTTCCTGTGCATAATTTATGGCGGTTTGATAGCGATGATGTCCATCAGCAATAAACAGAATATTATTGGCAAGTTTTTGTTTAACGGTCCAAATTAGGTTCTCATCATCGCACTTCCATACGGTATGGGTAAAAGTATCATACCCTGTTACTTGTACTAGTGGCTTCCCAAGAGATGCATCTATGCGCTGTTGTAGTTCATTTGTTTCATCGATATACAACAATTCAATAGGCTCAAGATTGGCTTTGCATGCCCGCATAAGGTTTAACCGGTCTGCTTTAGGTTTTGATAATGTTCGCTCGTGTGCCTTTACCACTTTGTATTCTGGATCTAGTCGAAGTAAAATAAAAAATCCACTCATGGTTCGCTTTTGGTTTTGTACCGTATATTCTATTTTGTAAGGATATATTGAGGGTTTATCTGTTGCTAGTAAAATCTGCTTTTCTATCCATTCAGAAAACTGTTTTTGTGCCCGGGTGTACCGATCGTTTTTTTCAGAGTCACTCGGATCTTGCTTTCCTAGAATTAAGCGTACAAAATTGTAAGGATGCCGTTCATATAACGCCTGTTGCATTTCTTTAGAAATGATGTCGTACGGCGGTGACATCACATCATCAAGCCTGCTAATTTTTTCTTTATTGTATGTGATTCCTTTGAATGGGGCAACGTCAACCATACCTTAACCTCCCTCAGAAGTAATCCTGTATACTATGGCCTATTTAAAATGTTGCCTCTTTTCTAGGTATGGGGCCGTACTAAGATTTAAAATACTTGCGGTTGTTAGGCCTTCTGCATGAGTAGTACCCTGCAAGATAAGGATATTGTTGCACAAGCACAACACGCACTTTCAATGCATCAGCTTTGCGATTATTGCTTGGGGAGACTTTTTGCCAAACTCGAGTCTGGCATGTCAAATAAAAGCCGTGGAAAGAAACTACGTGCTGCCTGCAAACAATCAACAAAAACACTCGTGCGTGACTGTTGGCTTTGCCAAGGTCTTTTTGATGAACTTCCTTCATTTACCATACTCATTACTCGTGCCCTAGAGCCGTATGAATTTGACACCTTTTTAATTGGATCAAAAATTGACGAAGACACCATAGAACGTGAAACATCCTTGTGGGGGGAGGTCGGTAATGAGCATGCTGAACCTATCAAAGTTGAAATAAATCGAGAGCTGGGGAAAGTGTTGGAAACACAATTACATAAAGAAGTTGATTTTGAAGACCCAACTGTTATGGTCATTCTTGACACTGCTTTTGATGTAGTGACGTTGCAGATTAAATCACTATTTATCTACGGACGGTACAAAAAATACGCCCGTACTATTCCGCAAACCAAATGGTTTTGTAAGGTCTGCAGGGGAAAAGGATGCCGGCGATGCAACTATACTGGAGCATTGTACGACACGAGTGTACAAGAGCTCATTGCTACCAGTGTTTTAGAGGCAACTGGCGGCATAGATAATGCATTTCATGGGTGCGGGAGAGAAGATATTGATGCCCGTATGCTGGGCAATGGGCGCCCATTTGTTTTAGAGATCAAACATCCTAAAAAAAGATCTGTGAATCTTGCTGAAATAGAACAGAATATTAATACTATAAACAAGGGTAGTATTGAGGTACAGCACTTGCGTTTTTCTGATAGAGATGAAATTGCACGGATAAAAAATGCTGCATTTCAAAAAACGTACCGAGTAACCATTCAAAGCGAAAAACCGTTATCAAACGAAAAACTTAAAAAGGTCACCGCGGCATTACGGAATAGAGCAATCGGCCAGTTGACGCCGTCTCGTGTGGCTCACCGACGAGCCAACATGGTTAGGGAAAAGCAGATATATGGCTGCTCAGTCGAATCAGTAGATGGTACTATATCTATCCTTACGATTGAAGCAGAATCAGGAACCTACATTAAAGAGCTAGTCTCTGGTGACGACGGAAGAACAACGCCGAATCTCAGCGAACTCATAGGAATTCCCTGTAGGGTAACAGCCTTAGATGTCATAGAAATTAAGGGGGAATAAACATGGTAAAACGATCAAGAGGCATAAGAAGCAAAAGTAGACACATCCTACGAAAAAAACCGCGAAGCAGAGGCATCTCCTCGATTACTCGGGCATTGCAACAGTTTGAAGAAGGAGATGCGGTGAGCATCGCACTTGACCCTTCAGTTCATAGAGGCATGCCTCACGTCCGATTTCAAGGTTATACTGGGAAAGTAGAAGGAAAACAAGGTGAATCATACCTTGTAGGCATCAACGTTGGCAAGAAGCATAAAACGCTGATTGTTCGTGCTGATCATTTACGGAGGGCGTAATCGTGGTGGAAGAGAATACTATTCAACCTATTCCCCTTGCAGAAGTAAAAAATATATTGAAAAAGATCAGTAAAGAGCGAGAGGAATTAATTTATGAGCAGAAAATTGCACTTGAGCATGCTCAGAAGTTTGCCAAATTGCCTGTGAAAAAAACACAGGACATAATTAGGGAGCTGAAAGGCGTAGAATTCATCGATGATATTCGTGCGATACGCATTGCCGATTTACTACCTACAAATGAAGACGATGTAAAAACCATTTTCGCAAAAGAGAGAATAACGCTGAGCGAAAAGGATATCAAAACAGTATTAGATATTGTAAGAAAATATTATATTGAATAATGGGGGTTGGAAGTGTGGAGGACTATGTCTATGTGTTAGATTACTTGCCAAAAGGGAGAGGCGATCTCCCCCCGCACAAACGTGTTCCTACGGTGTATGGTATTGGCGAGAATCAATTTACCTTACTTGAACTCGTACCAAAAACCGATGCCGCCTTTGTCATCGGTGACCGTATTTACGTAGGGAAAAATGCAGAAAAGCGCACCAAGATCGCCAAAATTAAAAGCAGAGTAAACTATGAAACGCTTACTGCTACAGCCCATGGAGAACTTCCATACATCCTGCTTGATGTCGTAAACAACACCGAAGAGCGGTTTATCAAATTCTTCAATGAATCTCCGGCCATTTCTACCCGATTTCATGTACTTGAGTTGTTGCCTGGCCTGGGTAAAAAGATGATGCATGATATTTTAGAAGAGCGGAAAAAAAAGCCGTTTAGCAGCTTTAAAGAAATGTGCGAACGCATTGATTTTCTACGTGCACCTGATAAACTCATTGCTAAGCGAATTGAATTAGAGCTTACTGATCCTAATCAAAAATATCGATTGTTTACGAGACCTCCTGTTTCCAAAGGCCATTATTAGTACGAGTCATGACAGCAAAAAAGATGGGTCAACACTTTTTGATTGATGAGGCTGTTGCTGAGCGAGAAGTTGCCCATGCAGGCATTACTGAACAGGATGTCGTCTTAGAAATTGGTCCTGGGAAGGGAATACTGACTCGCAAATTAGCACGGTTCGCACGCCAGGTTGTCGCCATTGAACTTGACAAGCATCTTGTTACTCAGCTTACACCGATACTTCCTGCAAATGTACATCTTCTTCATGCAGATGCTTTGAATGTCGATTTTTTTTCTCTCCCTGCATTTACTAAAATTGTCTCTAACCTGCCATTCCATATTTCCTCCCCCATCACCTTTAAATTTCTTGAGTGCCCGTTTACCACAGCAGTATTGATTTATCAACAGGAGTTTGCCGATCGCCTCGTTGCTCAACCAGGGAGCAAGGCCTATTCTCGGTTGTCGGTAGGAGTCTACTACAAAGCCTACTGCGAATTTCTTGAACATATTCCCAAAACTTGTTTTTCCCCGCAACCACAAGTCGACTCGGCCATGATTAAAGTAACGCCTAGAGATACACCGCCATTTTCTGTTACTAATGAGCCATTCTTTTTCTCTCTAACAAAAACGCTCTTTACGCACCGACGGAAGAAAATACGAACTATTTTACGTAATCAGTATCGCATCACCGATTCTACATTACCATATCTTGATAACCGTGTGGAAGAACTTTCTCCTGAACAAATTGGAGAACTGAGTGATGTCCTCAGTCCTCATACTTTATAGAGATAGTATATATCATATGTATTTATAAAGAATGAAAGGATATTTATTTGCAGAGAGAGGTAGGGCGATGGAAAAAAAGCTGATGGTTGTCGATGATGATCCCGATATTTTGATTACGGTACGAGGGATCTTCGAACATGAAGGCTATGAAGTATTAACTGTTGATAGTGGCGAGGATTGTCTCAAAGAACTTGCACAAGGATTCAAGGGAATTATCTTGATGGACATCATGATGCCATTTATGGACGGATGGGACACTATTAAAGAAATTGTCAAACGAGGGTATGCCAAAAACGTCAAAATTTCCATTGTAACGGCGAAAGGCACCCCTGATCTTGATCGTATGGAAGGACTTGAACCATACATCTGCGAATATATCGCTAAACCCTTTGGTGTTGGTGATCTGATTGCCAATGTTAATCGATTAGTCTCTGGAAAAACAAAATAAAAAGGTATTGTATCTTATGGTTACCAAAACGTTTGTATGTCCTCAATGCAAGGCTAAAATTCCTGTTCATGGCCAACCTGGGGAAAAACTGCTAGTGGAATGTGCAAACTGCGGACAGAAGGGGACATTGGTCTTTCATACAACAAATAAACGGGTAGCCCGAGTCGGCAATACGATTGAAGTTAACAATCTCACCAAATATTATGGAAAAATACGGGGCATAGAGGATCTTACCTTTTCAGTGAAAGCTGGTGAAATCTTTGGTTTTCTTGGTCCCAATGGTGCAGGAAAAACCACAACCATACGAACCTTGCTTGGTTATCTCAGCCCCACAAAGGGCAATGCCTCCATCTTTGGTCAAAACATCAAAAACAACATTGTAGAAATTAAGCGCAATGTGGGATATATCCCTGGAGATCTTAGTCTCTATGGCCATATGACTGCCAGGCAATTTTTGAAATATTTTATGTCTCTTCGGGATACACAACCGGTGTTACTCGATGAGTTGGTATCGTTGTTTGAGGTGCCACTTGACCGCAAAATTAAAGGGTATTCAAAGGGCATGAAACAAAAACTGGGCATTATCCAGGCGTTTATGGATGATCCCGATATTGTTATTATGGATGAGCCAACTGCAGGATTAGATCCCTTGCTCCAACAAAAGTTTTACGAGTTTTTGAAACAACAAAAAAAGAAGGGGCGGACCCTGTTTTTTTCATCTCATGTCTTAAGCGAAGTTGACAAAGTCTGCGATCGTGTCGGCATCATCCGAGACGGGAAACTAGTAGCACTGGAAGATGTAGAAACACTAAAAAGTAAAAAAGGAAAGGTTCTGCGTGTCAAGTTGAAGGAAGACCCGGAAATATTTGAAGGTCCTAAAGACATGAAAATAAAAGAGGGATGGATCCAGTTTGTCGTTTCTGACGATATCGATTACTGGATCAAGCAGCTATCACAGTATACCATTCTTGACCTTGAAATCAATGAATTCAGCTTGGATGATATCTTTATGCATTACTATGAGGGGGACCTATGAATCACGTCTTCCGATTCAAAATTGCCTTACAGACCATGAAGGATAACTTCAAAATAACCATGGTCGTAACCTTGGTTTTTGCTGGTATGGCTGCGATGTACTCAGGCATGTACCCTTCGTTCAAAGAGGTTATGCAGGAGATGGTGTCCTCAGGATTCGCAGAATCGTTTACTGCATTTAGGGGTGCTGCGGATATGGGATCATACGTCGGCTTTTTGAATATCGAAATGTATCAGATTTTTTGGATTCTTATTTTAGCCATGTTAATCGGCTTTATTGCCGCATCAATCATTGCCAAAGAAATCGAAGGAAAAACCATCGATCTATTTATGTCAAATCCTGTTTCAAGAAAACAGATCATCTTCGAGAAGTATGTAGGATTAATTCCGTTCATTCTCATCGTTAATATTGTCGTTCTCTTAACCGTATATGGTATAACCATTGCCATTGATGAAGAGCTTAACTTCGCGCATCTTGTTGTTACTCATGCGATATCCATTCCATATTTTCTCTCTATTGCCGCACTTGGCATCTTGATCTCTGTTCTCATCAATGATAAGATGAAAGCAAGCATTGTTACCATCGTCATTGTCATTGGTATGTTTCTTCTAGAATCAATCAGTCTTCTTATTCCTGATTACAAAGATCTGGGGTTGGTGTCACTTACCCATTATTATGACCCTTCCACTATTTTGTTGGACGGAGAAATTGATGGAACGGGAGTAATTGTACTCCTTGCCTTTGCTCCTCTCGTCTTGATTCTTGCGATGATTATTTTCGAACATAAAGACATTAATGTCTCGTAAGATCTTATGATAAAACGTAAACCTTAATTATTGTTTTTTTATTTCCATGAGTGGAACATAACTATGGCATTGTTTTGCCGTTTCCAGCCGCTACAGCCAGGAAATGGTAGTTAGAGGTAATACCTATGAAGCTACCATTCTGGTTTCCTACAAAGCACAACGTGGTCTGGTATCTTTTGTTCATAGTATTGTTTTTGTTATCGCTTGATTTTTGGGGATGGGGGCAAACAAACCCGCTCATACTTGGATTGCCGTTTTGGGTGTGGTATCTTGTTATCCTTACACTGGCAACCGCAGTTGCATTTTACCTGTTTTCGAAATGCTACTGGGGAGAGAGCCAATGATTCCATTTCTTGTTTTTGTTATTGCCTACTTTGTATTTCTTATCATCATTGGACTCTACGCACACAAAAAAACCAAAAAAACGCCACAGGATTATTTCCTGGCCAATCGGACATTTGGCCCGATCTTGCTATTTTTTACGTTAGCTGCAACCAACTTTTCTGCATTTACCTTCCTTGGGTTTGCAGGAAATGCCTACACCAGCGGGTTTGGACAGTATGGTATTATGGCCTTTGGTACTGCCTTTATGGCCATTATGTTTTATGTGATCGGTAGAAAGGTCTGGCAACTCGGCAAAGAGAAGGGATATATCACCCCACCAGAACTAATTGGCGCTCGATTCAACAGCACATCACTTCGTCTGTTATTTATGAGCGTGATGGTCGTTTTTACAATTCCCTATCTTGCAACACAAGCTATTGGTGCTGGTCTTCTTATTGAAAGCGTGACTGGCGTTGTCGGCGTGTGGCAAATCGGTGCGGTAGTCACCATGCTGGTGATTATGATTTATGTACTGGTTGGTGGCATGAGGGGCTCAGGATGGACTGATGTTGTTCAAGGCGTTCTCATGATTGTTGCCCTAAGCCTTGCTGTGGTATTTGTTGCCATCAATCTTGGTGGATTTGAACAGGCAAATCTGCTTGCATATGAAGCGAATCCTGCATTATTTGCTCGACCTGGAGGCAATGACTATTTTCTGCCACAAATCTGGTTTTCTTTTATGATCTTGTGGTTGTTTGCTGATCCCATGTTTCCGCAAATCTTTTCGCGGTTCTACACTGCAAAAAACCAGCGATCATTGAAACAATCAATGATACTTTATCCCGTTGTAGTCTCCTTTTTATTTCTCTTTCCAGTGCTTATTGGTGTATGGGCACATGGTGCCGGTATTATCGTTACCCAAGCAGACATGGTACTTCCATTAATGGTTGCACGGTACGCACCACCGCTGGTCTACTCCTTTGTAATGGTTGGTGCACTTGCAGCACTGATGTCTACTGCAGATTCCCAGTTGCTGTCACTATCGACTATGCTTTCACGGGACATTATTCGTAAAAAGAAATGGTCAGACATTGCAGTAGGAAAGATCATGGTAGTCGTGCTTTCCCTTTTTGCCATCTGGTTCGTGATTGGACAATATGATACCAAACAAGGGATCATGGGAACACTGGTAGCAACAACGTTTTCTGGGCTTGCTGTATTATTCCCTACCGCTCTGGCAGCACTATATTGGAAAAAAGCGACAAAATGGGGATGTATTGCAAGTATCCTGATCGGAGAAGCAACCATTTTTGTGTTTCAGTTTACTGACCTTCCCACATTTGGTTTTCTTTCTGCGTTATGGGCAATTGCTATTGCTGTTGTTGTGCTAATACTGACCAGTTATATAACAATGCCAAAACACCAATCTAACTAAATGCTTTTTACTGTTGCAAAATAATTATCTGGATGTTTTTTTGAACGGAGTTTCAATTCTTGCATGTCGATGATTGTTAACCTAGCTTGGCACAGATCACGTTCAAATTCTCGTTTACTGTAGAGGTGATAGAACCGAGGAATATTGAGTCCATGCTGTCTCCAATAGATATCGATGTCACCGAATTCATGTGTTCCTTGTTTGGTGAACCATCTTTTAAAAAATTGTGTTCGATAGTTGTCTTGCCACCGTGACCAGACACTAATTAATGCCGTTCCGCCAGACTTGAGGACTCGCTTAACTTCTTTAAGCGACTGGATGCGATTGTCACGACCTTCAATGTTGTGTAAGGCAGCGATGTAAAGTACCGTATCAACCGTTGTATCTTTGAGTGGAAGATGAGTGGCGCTGGCATGAACAAGATCGACAGTGGTTATGCGCTCCTGCTTGAGCTTTTGTTGAACAATTGACAGTAGCTGAAAAGAAAGATCAACACCAATAGCTTTTTGGCAGTGGTGTATAGCAGGGAGCAGATGTCGTCCGTTTCCGCAGCCAATATCTACAACTTTCGTTTGTTTGGGTAAACTATCAATAAACTCAAGACACGGGGGCCACGGTGTGCGTCGTGTTGTATCAAAACTTGCTGCAATTGTATCCCATGTTTCTTCAATACTAGCGATAGAATCACTCCACATAAATGGCAGGTCGTAAGGGAACGGCATAGCGCACTTTTGCAGCTGGGTCATAGAGCTCTTTTTCATCACCACGTACAATAACCACCTTGCAGGAAAAAACGTCTTCTAAATAGTCTTTGGCTTGAGAGAGATATGCTTTCTCATCTACCGGTACACAGTAGCGTTGTTTATCCTGGTCATTGAATCGTTTGATCTCGCCACCAAGCTTTCCCACAAACTGTGAGACTTGTTTTCCGAGTGGTTTCAAATTGGGATCTGCAAGAAGCGTTTTCATCATGGTGCCAACGTCAAACTGTTGCTTGACATCCAACTCAAGAGCGGTTTGTATCGCCTTTTTTTTCCACGATGGTGTGACGTAAATATAGATTGTTTTCGGCGTGATTTTAGTCACTTTTAAAATCTCATTAATATCGTCAACTACTTTTGCCAGCAAATATTCTCCTACTTCATCTTGTTCAGATATATCTTTTTTGTTAACCGTGGGATATTCATGGACGGACACAAACGTATCATTGTTGGCGTGCCAAAGCTCCTCCGCAAGATGTGGGGTTATGGGCGTCATCAAAACAATCCAATTGGCAAGAAATCGTTTCAAGAGAGAAGCATTACTCCCCCCGCGCTTTAGATACCATTGGAGATCTTTTTGACATTCAAAGAATATTTCATTTGAGGCAACTCGCAAATCATACGACTCAAACGCAGAGACAATCTGTTGAATACGTCTATTCATGGTGCTCAACAGCCAACTGTCCAGATTCTTGCTCTTCGCATCCTTCTTTGTTGACAACTGCTGAGCTAGCTTCCAGATATTGGCCACTTTGTTTTTGTATTTCATGACAATATCAGTATCCCACTCTACATCAACAAAAGGCGAACCCACATGTGCATAATATAATCGCATGGCATCAACGCCATAGAGCTGGGCGGCCTTTGCAATGTGCTCTGCACCACCTTTTGACTTGCTGATTTTTTCTTTTCCTTTTTGGGTCACCCACCAATGTACAAAAATGCCTTGAGGCCATTGTTCTGGCGGCAACACGGCCACATGATTCATAAGAAACACTGGGAAGTGCACGGTTTTGTGCTCCTTTCCCCCCAAGTTGATATCAACAGGATACCAATAGGCAACATCTGCTTTGATCTTATCCCACACGTTGGTTTTTGGTGTTCCTTTCGACAAAAAAACGTAGTCAAAAAATGCTTCAGTCATCTCTTCTGGTTTGATTTTTTTCTCATTAATATACTTGGAGATTAGATAATAGGCAGGATACAACGTAGAGTCAGAAATTGGTTCAATAATCCATCCTTTTTTAAAAGGAAATTCGGTGCCGAGCCATGAACCTTTGCGGATACAAGCTCGATCATCAAACCAATCAAGCACGTGGGGCAGTTCTTGTTGATACTCTCCAGGATAAATGTTCATGTGTTGGATATGATTTTGTGAGATCGTTGTCAACTGTTTATCACTATATTTAATGAACCATTGATCAGGAATTTTCTTAATCTTGACCTTGCCCCCGCATCGACAGATAACATCTTCAGAAAATTCCCTTATAACCGTTGCTTGATTCTGGGCGATGAGTTCATTTTTTACCTCGTCTTTGATGTCTGAGATGCGAATACCGGCATAGATGCCACACTGCTCATTCAGATAGCCGGTATGAAACTCTTTTTTATAGACTAGTTCTGTTGCTTCATCCAATTTTTCGGTTTCCTTCTGGCGGGTAATACCCAGCTCGTCACACACTTGTTTCGCAGGATTTGTGCCAAAGCCTTTCACATCGATAATCGTGATTGCCTCAATTGGCTCTCCTGATTCTACTAACGCAATCCAGTCATACGGTGCGTGGGCAGGAACAGACATCACAATGCCTGTTGCCACCTTGGGGTCGGCAAATGGACCAGATAAAATAGGAATCTTGCGCTCAACCAGCGGAATAGTACATGTTTTTCCAATAAGCTCTTTTCCTGATATTGTTTTGTTGAGTGGTTTGACTTTGTCCAGTTGGTATAAGAGCTTTTCTGCTGCCTCTTTTGAACAAATCCATGTTTCATCGTCAACCTGAATTTTTACATAGGTGACTGAAGGGTTTATCCACATATTGGTGACACCAAAGATGGTCTCTGGTCTGAGCGTTGCTGCAGGCAGAATCGTTCCATCAGGCATACGAAACTTAATGGTAGTAAATTCAAGTATTTCCGCAGATCCTCCTGTTGAAATGTCTGTCTCTGATTTATCAACAGCCACAGGGCCGCAGTTGGGGCAAAAAGGTGCAAAGTGGGGCTTTTGAATCAGTAAGTCTTTTTCTTTCAGTTTGTAGAACTGCCATTGAATAAATTTGTTATACCCCGGAGAGATGGTACTCATGATTCTTGAATAATCAATGAAAAAGCCAAATCGTTTCCAATAATCGTTCACATAGACTTTTGCAAAATAGTCCACGACTGCCTGAGGATCGGTTAAGGTGTTAATACACGCATCAGAGCAGCCGTACTCCTCAAGTGCCTTCATGGTGATTTTATCCTTTCGCTCAACTTTCTTGGCAAAGCCAACTGAAGGAATACCTGAAGCATGAAAGCCTGCAGGAAACATCACGTCATGTCCAGTCATTTTTTTATACCGGGCAATAATGTCACAGTAGGTAAAGCCCCTCATGTGGCCTACATGAAGATATCCTGAGACGCCGGGATAGGCAAAATGTATGAAGAATTTCTTGTGATATTTCTGTGTTGCTTCGTAGAGACCGTGCTCAAACCACGCGTGTTGCCATTTGTTTTCGATTGCTACATAATCATATGATACTGGACTCATGTTTCTTATCCTTTGGGAAATGATGGATGGTTTATATAATGATTTTTCTCGTATTGCTATCTTGGTGGTATAATGGTTATTCTGACAGTTTTACAAGAAAGGTTTAAATATTATTATTAACAGAGTATAACATATAAGGTGGTGAAAAACACTATGATGGTTGTCACGGAAATCAACACCCGCCAAGAACTCGACGAAATGAAATCGATTATGGAAGTCTTTGTGGTCAATCAACGTATTCGAGAACTTGTTTGCATATCATAAGCCATCTTTTTACGTTTTTCTAGGAACAGAACAACAATGTGTTTTCTAGATTATTTAACGGTAACAATTATATATAAATAAAACTATTAATGCTAGGGGTAACATGAGAAGGCAATCCCGGCTACGGGATTTTCTCAGTAATGAACGTGCAGTGTCTGAAGAGTTTACGTCATTACCTGCACTTTCGGTGATCATGATTGGATTCACCCTCTTTTTTGTGTTATTTGCTAACGTATATACGTCTCATGCGCTACGGGTTGAATCACTAGAAAAATATCAAACCGCAAACTTTTTACTTACCAAGCTCACTCACCCCGACTCTCTGTTTATTAGGCCAGGGGGCTCCATTGATTTTCCACTATTGCAAAGTGAAGAAGGCATGGTCTACGTACAGTCGGTACGCGATGAGTACCAAGCTGCTGGTATCAATTTTACCGTACGAGTGTGCTGGAGCACACACTCATATGATTTCCCAGAAGAACTTTCAAGCAGGCTTGGTGATCGGGTAGCAGTCTCTATCAGTGCAAGTATTTATCTAAATGAAGCGCAAACCATGCCAGGAACTCTTACCATTATTACGTGGAGTGATGTAGCGTGAAGCGATTCCCTTTTTTGAAGAATAGGGAGGCCATCTCGCTGATGTATGATGCGGTGTTATTTCTGGTGATGGTTTCTCTTTCCGGTGTGGTGTTGCTTCCAGTCTTACAAAGCAATATTGCCACTGATACTTCCGTCGATTGCCATCGCGAGGAACTCGTTGACGAAACTTTATTGATGCTGATGACGGCGCGAGATGATGACTTTGGATATTTGTTTGCTGGCTCACAAGTCGATGCGTTGGCCCGCATCATTGGTATTAACATTTCTGATGAAGAAAGTCTGTTTTACGCCATTACTCATACCCTCCTGGGTAATGAGCAGAAACATAAAACCTATGCTGATCTCTGTGCTGAAAATCTTGCCTCTCAGATGAAGGTATTTGGCTATCGATTAAACATTTTTACGGAGGATTATGATATCCAGCTCCTCGAAGAAATGACGGCGCTTCTTCAAGCACACTTGGGCGACAAATATCGGTTTAATCTATCACTCCGCTGGCATCCAGTTGTGGGTGTGCCTTTTGGAGGTAACCTTAATCTCGGCCCTCATCCTCCAGATTTTACCTATGTTGCTTCAACGTATCTTTCCATGCCTAACACCTTTTTTTCAGTATGGTGGAATGCAGCGGAGCAGTTTATCGATGTGCAACTAAGTGTTCTTGGACAAGCTTGGAGTAACTTTACGCTCAATCGAAATATAACTGTCTTTCGTAGCGCCCTTGAAGCATGCATAGCCTCTACCATAACAGGCATTCTCTTTGATGGATTTGACCTTGCAGGAACACATATCAACAGTGTACTTGAGACGTCCGTTGAATATGTGTTTGGTAAAATTCAGGGGGCAATCGAGAGTGCCTTTAGCGATGCATTAGCAATGGTACGAGATTCATTGGGTGTGTTTGACTCAGTTGAGGGTTACATTGACTTAAGCGATGGGTTGACCACATTTTTACTTGAAAATATCACTGCACTTCCAGGCATAGATGCTATTATCAATATCAGCAGTGTTGATATCAATGGTGCCTTGGAAGGACTGAAATGTTATGTGGTAAATGAAGCCCGTGCCTTTCTTTCAGACAATCTTGATGATGCTATTTCCCAGGTTGTTAACAGACTGCTGGCTATCATTGAAGACATCGTTGGTATTGAGGATATGGAAGAAGAGGTCTGGGAGTTTTTCACTCAACATATCAATATCTTGCGTGCTGAATGTACCTTAACCATTTGGGAGGTACGAGGATGACATGGTCAAAGCCGTTGTTTCGAAATACGCAAGCGCATATTCCTTTTTCTGTTATTGGTGTGTTTTTAATTTTGGGCAGCTCGTTTACCGCTGTGTATGTTACTAAACTTGAACAGGATACGTCCCAAGGGATCGCCAGCACGCTAGATATAACTAAAGCAGAGCAACTTCTTCGATATGCGGAGGCAGATATTGCACGAATGGTGAATTATGCAGGAATGTATGCCCTTAAGCATGTAGGGGAGAGTCCGTTACTATATTCCAATCTTTCCAGTGCAGCTGCCAAAGATTACGCAGATGGTAGCGAAAGCTTAGAGAACAATCCTACTCACATCGACAGTGAAGTAGAAGCGAACATCTTTAACATGAATTGGGCACGCAACATCACTCGGGTGAAATTGAATGAATATTTGGAAACAAATCTCATGTATAATCGTTGCATACGGGAGGGGTTTGCTATCAATGTTAAGAGTTTTATTGGAGAGTGGCGAGAGATTACATTTACAGAGATACCTATGGAGTTGACCCGAGCAGTTTCACTGGATTGCATGGTGACAGAACCAGATAATATGCAAGACGACCATCTCATATACCCTACCTACTGGCAAGCGGGAGTTGAACTCACTATTGTCCTTACTGAATTGTCCTCTGGAGAATCATGGGAATTTACCATTCATCCGCACGCATTGATCACCTCACGGTTGCCCTTGCTAATGGCGTTAACCTATACTTATCAGGACACGTTGGGAGGAGTGGAAGGTGATTTCTTCGGTAATAAACTGCAGATACTGGTAACATTAATTAGCCAGATCTATACGGAAGCACGGTCCTTGGTACAATGGGCAAGTGGTCCCACAAAAGTCAAAAACATTGTTGATAACACGTGGTTAAAATATGTGGTTAACGCAGGAGTGACCGCCGAGCAATTTTTGGTATTTAATAGTGTTGATCCGTTGGCGCTCATCGATCTGATTGTACATGCCAAGGATTTGGCAGGCGATAGCGGTCCAGTAGGTGATACCAAAGATAAACAAGATCTCTTACAATCAGGGGTGTCGTTTCTCCTTGATGCTGGAGAAGATGTGCTCAAGACCTTAGAAAAAGATGGTATCGCTCGCGACAATGCTTCTGACATGATTACCAACCCCCAGAATTATACGGATGAGACCACTATGATGCAAGCATCCATCGGTAATCTTTCTGAGGATTTACTGTATGATGTTGATTACATCTATTACTATCATAATGGAACGACAGTTGTAACGAAAGATGAAGACTTCTATTACACCTATGGCTATGATTTTACCAGTGGCGGAAAACACTACGTTTTAGGTGACCTGGATCACCAGGTTTTCGATCGATTACCAGATTATGGCACCATCAATCAGGATGTAATTGACCAGGTGGAAGTAGCACTGCAGGAGGCATATGTAGGTGCCGGTCAAACAGATGTTGCACGAACCATTCATAGTTGGTATGATGAGGGATGGTCCCCAGGTGTACATCACGGGGTTGCAGATAAACTTCTTTCATCTACAGACTGGACACTACGTGACTGTTACAATATCAGCGAGAATCCGCTTGCTGCTGATGACGTGTTGCCAGTTGGCAGTTATGTCGAACAGTGGGTTGTGTTGTGGGATCGAACAGAAACGTGGGAGATTTGTGACCATTATAATAATACATGTAGGTGTTGTAATGAAAGCCACATCGAGCATCACACATCTCTCCAAGAACATACCATACACTTTGATGTTTCCCTGCTCTATCCTCCAGCAGACGTTGCTGATATCTTTGTGGAAAAAGAAGTGTTTGGCAATGCTCCCCATCCTGAGAATCAAATCGACAATAATCTTGCTGTGCTCCGATCGGCCTATCCAGCCGTATTTGTATCCATCCGTGAAACGGTATTGGAAAGTAGAAGCATGGAAGGTTTAGTTGATGAAACATCTTATCAGTACGGAGATGGGCAGGACTATGCTATCGAATGGTTGCAAGGAATTGATGGCTGTGTGCTCGAGGCCCTGAACAATATTACCTCTCTAATCAAAGCTGATGGTGAACTATATGGGAACATTTCTACTCAGTTCCAGGACTATGCTCGTATTGAAGATATGGAAAAGGGAAGAATTGCTCTTCTTGAAAATTTTACTGCACGGCGCAGTGCATATCTACTGCAAGACCATTATTTGACTGAAGGGTTCTATGACAGTGCGGGTGCAAAAACTGTCTGTGTCATGCGCCAGTGGTTTGTAGATCACATTCAAGAGGCACTCAGTACATCACCAACGGATGACGTGACTGACGAAATTGCCGATCATCTTGGAGCCGACGGTCATGCAAAGTTGAAGGACTATGATAAGATGCAGGCTCAGTATGGTGATGTGCTCGGCAGTTTAGGATCGATTCAATTTGGTCTTGCTATGCAGTTGAATCGGGAGGATTCTGAGGAAGGATTGGGCTGGTCTGAAGAGGTTGCCCTTGCTGTTGATCAGTATCCTAATTACTTACTCTTTCACCCCAAAGTCAATGAAACCGGAGTGGAACAGCCTTGGTATTTTAATGTGAAAAATATCTGTCTCTTTGGTCCGACAGGATTGCCCCTTTTACCCATTGGTGTTATTCCTTGGGCAGCAACAATTAACGTTTGGCCCATTGAGATTGAAGGTGCCTACGAACGATTTAAACTGGTGGATACTCTTGATGAGACACATGTCAATCCTTTGTTTGGCCACAGCGGGCAGATATATCAAAGAGAGGCATCACCTGTTAAAGATAAAATATGTTCTGGACAATTATTGGGGTTTACAAAAGGTATCTCTTTTAATTTTTGGACATTAAATATTGGTATTGTCCCCCCATCAAAATTACCTATTGGGGACCAAAATATACATGAAATTATCGAGTATTCTGACAATGAATAAAAAGCAGACGAAACAATTTAGGTTCATACGGAGGAATATAGGCTTGTTTTTGCTTGTAATGCTATTGATATGTTTATTTTTATCAACGGTAAACGCAGCGGAAAACGACTTTGGGATTGTCCACGCATGGATCAAGTTCGAAGATGGAGAATGGCAAACTGCAGGAATCGATGGTGTAACGTTAAAGGTTCACGAGCCATTTAAACTAAAGGTAACTGTGGAAGCTAAAGTAGAATGTGATGTCTACGTAGTTATTGGCGGCCCTGGAAATACAAAAACGTATGAAACCGTTGAAGGACCTAGCAAATGTGGAACAGCACAAATTCCTGAGTATGTTGAGGATCTCAATTGCCCTGTAGGTTGGAATCGAACCTTTGAGTGGACCGTCTGCCCCACTGGAAACTGGACGCAGGGAACTGCTCCATTAAACTTACATGTTTTTTTTATAACGATGGGAGAAGATAAAAAGATTGCTCTCGGATTAATTAATGCATATATCTCTCCAGAAATCTGGGAGGGAACAGTACATGGCGTAAACGGAGATTCTGACAGTACAACTAGTCAAAATACGCCGGGATTCGAAGGTGTTTTCTTATTGGCACTATTCGCTGTTATGGTAATGCTAAAAAGAAAACAACACAACTAATCTACCAGTCTTCATCCTCTTCGTCCTCTTCTTCATCTTCTTCTGGATTCGCTTCTGCCACTTCTGGTTCTTTCTTACGCCCAGGAATTAATTTCTTTAAATTCCTTACTTTTCTTAGCCCTGCTTTTACCTTTGATGTCTTTGCGGGAGCTTCTTCTGTTTCATCATCTTCTGCTTGTTTCTCTCGACGTAACCTTTGGAGAAGGGTATTCTTTTTATTATTACCTGTTAGTGACTCCCTTGGCGCTCGTAAATCAACATTAATAAGGGCCCCTTCTTCATCGAAACGGAGATGAAAAACACTACTTTTAACAGGAGAAGTTGATCGCTGTCTTTTCAGTGCAGATGATGCATCGCCTTTGGTTTCAAGTAGCGAAGGAGTTTCTTGAGCCTCATTATCGCCATCAAGGCATTCCCACTCAGGAAATTCCTCTTCAACAAGGGGAAGTTCCACCAAATCATCCATAGTTGGTTGAGAATGCTCTGAGGGGGTACCGTTTTTTACCCATTGTTCATACGCTTTAATTTCTTCAATACGTGTAAGAATCTCCTCATGCGTTTTCATAGGATAGTTCATATCTAGATATTCCTCTCCATCCTCGCTCATGATTATTGTCTCACCATGGTGACCCAAACCCTCAAACCACGTTATCTTTTATCACATATTCCATATAAAGCTATTGTGGAAAAATATTTGCTTTCAGTAGGTTTTATAATAAAATATTTGATGCGAAACTTTATGACAACTGTACGACAGGCAACCATTGATGATGCGCACATTCTTATCAATTTTCAACTGAAAATGGCACGAGAAACAGAACGAGTGGAGTTGGATAAAAACGCCGTAACACAAGGAGTAACACGCGTCTTTTGCGATTCCTCAAAAGGAAGCTATATTGTTGCTGAAGAAAAGAAAACGGTTGTTGGTTGCCTTCTCCTAACATACGAGTGGAGTGATTGGAGAAATGGTACCGTCTGGTGGATACAATCCGTCTATGTTGATCCAAAGTACAGGAGTAAAGGAGTATTTTCTCAGATGTATGCGTTTCTGAAGAAAAAAGTGACCGATGCGGATGATGTATTGGGGGTACGCTTGTATGTTGACAAAAACAACAAACGTGCACAAAAAACGTACAAAGCGCTAGGTATGAATGCAGAACATTATCTTCTTTATGAATGGATGAACTGCTTGTAAAAGACGTTTTCTGCCGAGCAAATGATGAAGCAGAGGGTTAATTCAACAATCTATTGATGATTGTAGTGATATGCCTTGAATAGAGCTGACAGGTTTCAGAGTGACGCCAAACTATTGATTCTGCTAGAGGAAGGTAGAAGTTTTCCTTTCACAAAACGATCAAAATAGCACAATAGATAACTATTTAAGTTGGGAGGTCGCTATGACTAATAGAAAGAAATAAAGATAAGAGTTTCACAATTTCGTTTTTCGGACTTTTGAGATTTTTTATTTTTCGCTCTTTGAATTACTCTAGATATTATGATCTAAGGGGGTGACAAACATATGAAAGGAACTGTCAAATGGTACAATGATATGAAAGGATATGGTTTCATAGAAGGAGAAGATGGAAAAGATGTCTTCGTCCACAGAACAGCCATACCAATGGGCCTCGGTCTCTATGAAGGAGATCAAGTTGAATACGAACTTGAAGACTCTGAAAGAGGCCAAAGAGCAACAAATGTAAAGAAGTTAGAAAACACCTAAATGTATACCTAGTTGTTTGGAATCGGTTTTGTATTGATGTGATAGATACTATACACAAACAAAACTGATTTCATTTAACTACACATATGAGAAATAGAAGTTTATATTGCCTGGAGGCGATATACAATGGAAGATATAACTGAAAAATTAAAAAAAATAACAAAATCAAGGAAAAATCAAATACTAGTCTATAAAAAATCTACTAGAATGTCTGGCAACTCTTTTATAGGCTAGGCATTCCAGCTCAGAAGTAGGTTGACAATCACCTTTTCTTAATAGCAACATATTTATACTATGAGGGGACAATAAGTATGGAGAAAAAGATGATAACAATAAACCACTGTAAACATTGTAAATCAGATTTTATGATACCTGAAGAACATTTTGATGGACTGGATACGACCATGTTTGTTTGTCCAGAGTGTCATAGCACCGACTGGATAAAAATATCTGATATGTCGGTCATGAAGAAATAGCCACAAAACCCACATTAAATTTTAGTAGGTGGGATATAAAAACTCGTATTTTATCAGTAATCTTGTGGGTACCTTCATTCCCCTGCACCTCCCTTTACAAGGAGGAATACAGTTATAATACAGTAGTTGTTTCGAAATCGTAGAGTTTGAAGGAAGGAAAAAATTGCTAAAAAAGAGAGGCAAAAACGATATATTAGGAAAGGCATGAACATAGTTTCTCCTGATGAGGAACCAAAAAAGAAAGGAAAAAAGAGCATAAGAAAGCCTAAAATGCCCGCTCGTATCAAAAAGAATCAGACACACAGAAAGAAAAGGTAATGGGATTTGAGTGAAGAAAATGCCTCGAGAGATTAACACTCAAAAGCAAACAGAGAAACCGTGGAAGACAAAAGTGGAAAGAGGCATAATACTGCATAAAGACATTGAAATATCAGGTCTTCAGGGTGGAAAAGTCATATCAGAGAGAGTATCATTGCTTTCTTTTATCATTGGAATACCGCTGTTACTTACAGGGCTGTGGGCACTCGTTAATATGTTATTTGATTTCGGCTTTCCCATAAATTCGGCCACCATCATTCTTGTTTTATTGGTTACGGTTATTGGTCTGTTATTAGTTATTGGTGGATACTTTATTCATCGAGGTTAACCTCTTAAAAATAGTAGTTACGTCAGATAGTCAAGGGAGCATAAAGAAACATAAAACATTTTATTCTTTCTTCAGGAGTTCTCTGATAGGAACGTAAGCAAGTAGAAGTGCAATAAACAACCATATCAGCAGTCCTGGCCACCAGGGAGCCTCAGGAAAGAGAGACAGATTAATGCCAAGGACAAACAAAACAGCAATTATGACACCGGTCAGCGCTTCGCCAGCAACTAATCCTGCAGTAAAGAGCAACCCGGTACGTACAACTTTTTCTTTCGGTTTGACTCCCGTTTGTTTAATAGCAAGTTCCCACTCACTGATTTCCTCTTCCTCTGCACTGCCATAGCGTTTCTTCATGAACCGGTCAGTCACATACCGAATGGTTCCCCCTGCAAAGATAGGGACTGATAACGTAAACGGCAAATAAATGCCGATAGCGACCGGCAATACTGGCAAATCAATCAAAATCAACACGACCGCAAGAATCATGCCAGCAAACACGTACGGCCACAGCATCTCACCACCAAGCACTCCTTTGACAATACCTGCCATCAAAAATGCTTGTGGTGCAGGGAGAAGTCTACTTCCAATGGTAAAAGCATTATGTAATACGGCAATCACAATGCCAACCACGCCAGATACCGCTAACACACCAAAGGTCATGGAAATCTGTAATTTTTTAGGGGTAGCCCCGAGCATTTGCCCACAGGCCATAGATTGTAACAAATCACCAGAAATTGATCCGCCGATGCAAATCACGGCAGATATCATAATAACGATAGCCATACCGGCAGAACTGGTGACGCCCAACCCCAACATGACTAAACTGACTAAGAGAAGAACAACCACCGTAACCCCCGATATTGGACAATTCGATGAGCCAACAAGACCGGTCAAATATCCTGCTAAGGCACTGGCAATAAAGGCTAACAAAATGGTCAAAATGGCCATTAATAAAGAGACACCAAAGAGTCCAGAGAGCCACATATATAGTAAAAAGATGGGGAGGGTCATCAATATAATCATCGCAAACACGAGCTTGTAACTCAAGTCTTGATTGGTTCGTTTTTTGGTTTTTACTTGACCACCCTTAATACCAATAACGGCTTCTTTGACACTGTCCACGAGATTATGTTTAATACTCCAAATTGCCCACAAACCGCCTACTAGCATTGCACCGACGCCGATGTAACGAATTTGTTCGTGCCAAATAGCAAAAAAACCATCCAACGGTGGCATTCCAGAAGGAAGGCCCCCTACCAATACAATAAGGGGCAGAATGATAATCCATCCTAACAGTCCACCTACGATGACGTACGAGGCAATGCGGGGACCAATAATCCAGCCAACACCTAAGAGCGCAGGGGAGGTGGTTAATCCACCATACAACCACCCCTCATGAGCTTCACCCCCAAACACATAGCGGCCAATGCTACCAATATGTTCAATGGTCCCCCGAAAGATATTTAATGACAATTCACCAAACTTAAACAAGGCGGCAATAACGGCACCAATGCCTAGCCAAATACCGCTGACTTCGCTTTTTCCTCGATCTCCAGCAACTTCCCCTCCAACCGTCGTGGTAAGAACAGCGGCAACAGCAATGCCTTCTGGAAAGGGGAGATCTGTTTTGACCACCAGCGCACGACGAAGTGGTACCATCCACAGAACGCCCAGAATACCGCCAAATAACGAAATAAGCGATGTTTCTAGATAATGAATCTCTGTCCATGCCCCAAGGATAACTAGGGCGGGAATCGTAAAAATTACCCCTGCGGCAATACATTCACCAGCCGCAGCACCCATCGTGGCTAAATTGACCTCAAGAATGGTTCCTTTAAAAGGTCGCATGAGCGCGAGAGCCATAACTGCTCCAGGAATAATGGCAGACACGGTCATTCCTGCGTAGAGCCCCAAATAGGCGTTTGCTGCTCCCAAAATAATAGCAAGAAATACACCAACAAGGATAGCTTTCACCGTTAGTTCGGGAATCGTTTTACTTGAAGGGATGAAGGATTTGAAATTTTCTCGATCGTCCATGCTGGCTTAATATATTGTTTACATAATATTAAAACTTATTTATTTATTAGTAGTTTAGTGCATCCCTAATAAAAGTTTTAATAGCGAGAACAGATGTATTGTGCGATCGATACTATGGGTGAGTGTGAGAATGTATCCACCACTGATATTCATCAGTTACGAGAAGCATGTAAAAAGAAGGACGAAGAACTGGAGGCGCTCAAAAAACAATTAGCAGAAACAGAAGAAAAATTGAACGAACTCAATCATGATCTTGAACAAAAGGTTATTGAACGAACGGTTGAAGTCAATCGGTTGCTTTTACACAAAACAAAGTTTATTGACAATCTCAGTCATGATTTAGGTACCCCCTTAACGCCCATGATGGCACTGCTACCGGTAATCAGAGATGCCGTAGAAGACCCCGAAATCAAGGGATTGGTTGATACTTGCATCAGAAATGCCGAATACATCAAACGGGTGGTGCACGACACACAAGAAATGGCAGAACTCAGCGCCATAGAATTGTACCTCAAAAAAGAAAATCTCTTTAGCATTGTTGACGAACTTGTACAAAAATATACATCAGTTTTTTCCAGTTTTGGTGTTATTGTTGAAAACAATATCAGCAAAGAAGTCTTTGTGAACACTGAAAAAACGAGACTCTTGGAAGTCATCGATCATCTGTCATCCAATGCGGTAAATAGTATGCCCGATGGAGGAACATTGACGTTTTCTTGTCGAACATTCAAACAGAAAACAGGACTCTTTATTGAATTGTTAGTAAAAGATAGCGGTGTTGGTATGAGTCGAGAAAAAACAGATCATTTGTTTGATGAGTTCTATAAAGCAGATGAATCCAGGCATAAGCTTGATTCAACTGGACTTGGCCTAACTATCTGCAAGCGCATTGTGGAAAAGCACGGTGGACGAATATGGGCAGACAGCCGTGGAGAAGGAACGGGAACAACCATTCATCTTACTATTCCTGTTGCGGAAGTATAATACAGAAGCATAACACAAGAAAAATGAAAGGATTTAAATACGGGTTCTTTCATGTGCCCGTTGGGGAGAGGCAACTTATGCTTGATAGAAGAACAAGAACAGACCGTCGATTTGGTAAGTTAGAACTTATTGATAGAGAATATTACTACCTGTGTTTTAATCAGCGGGATACCTAAAGAAGCTTTTTAGGCAAATAATCCTTGCATCCAAGAAAACACGCCGGTAATATCAAGACCAATCAGAACAACAAAGAATACGATAATTACCAACAGCACCTTAAGTGCAAATTTTATCAGTTTCCACGCTACAATGACCAGTAGAATAATGCCGATAAAGACCCCCCATAAGGGGATAGTAATACCAAAGAGTTCCATGACATTCACCACACTAGAAAACAGAATTACCCGTTATAAGCATTTGTATTTCCCATAGTTTTAATGCCCTATCCCAAACCTTCTAAAACCCCCAACAGCATTCCTTGTTTTGTGTACATTGATGGGGAGTTTATCCAAAAAGAAACAATTGAGCGGCGAGAATACCAAGTCCGCATTGCACAATCTGCAGCTCAAGCAAACACGCTGGTTGTCCTTCCAACAGGAATGGGAAAAACCATTATTGCATTGTTGCTTATCGCCCGTGCATTGCAAAAACAAACAGATAAGATTCTGTTTTTGGCACCCACCAAACCGTTAGTTACCCAACACGCATTATTTTTGAAAGAATTTCTTACTATTGATTCTTCTGAAGTTGCAATGTTTACCGGTGAAATTTCTCCTGCAAAACGAAAAGCAACATGGGAGGGCAGTAGAATCATTGTTTCCACACCACAGGTTATTGAAAATGATTTGCTCTCAAAACGTCTTGATCTCCATGAGGTATCCCTGATCGTGTTTGATGAAGCACATCATGCCGTTGGAGAATATGCATACGTATTTGTATCTGAAATGTACCAAAAACAACGAGAGCAGGGTTTGGCGTTGGGCATAACGGCGTCGCCAGGCAATGATGTAACCAAAATACTTGAAGTATGTAAGAATCTTGCTATTACCAATATTGAGATACGAACAAAATACGACCCTGATGTTAGGCCCTATGTGCATGATCTTAAACTATCCTGGAAAGAAGTTACCTTGCCACAGGAATTTTCTTATACCTTACAGATACTGCGAAAGGCATTGGTTGAGCGCTTAACTTTTCTGAAAAATCTTGGTATGATTGAATCAGCGTCGCCGTCCCTTGTTAATCGTACAAAACTTTTGGAAACACAACAAAAAGTCCAAGGAGCCATTCGCTCGCGAGCAAAACCACCAAAGATATTGTTTAAGGCAGCATCCGTGCAAAGCGAAGCAATGAAGATTCACTATGCCATTGAACTGTTACAAACCCAAGGAGTTAACGCTCTAAAGAATTATTTTCAACGCATGGGAAAGGAAGCACGCTCAAAAGAGGGGAGTAAAGCATCACGAACCATTATGAGTGACAGTAATCTTCTGGAAGCCGTTGCTTATGTGAAATCACTCAACGTCGAGCATCCCAAGATACCTGAACTTGCACACATCATTCAGCAACAGCTTTCCCAAAAAAAGGATGCAAAGATTATTGTGTTTACTCATTTCAGAGATACTTCTGCACATGTGGTGAAGGTGCTTTCTTCTATCGAGGGAGCGCACCCTGTCCGGTTTATTGGCCAGGCTGCAAAAGGTGACGATAAGGGGCTTACCCAAAAACAACAGGCGGAAATCATTACCCAATTTAAAAAAGGAACTTATAATGTACTCATCGCAACATCAGTAGCAGAAGAAGGATTGGACATTCCTTCCACTGATCTTGTGGTATTTTATGAGCCCATCCCTTCAGAAATACGAGCCATTCAACGACGGGGCCGAACCGCACGAAAAATGCCAGGAAAAGTGATCATTCTCATTACAAAGGGAACGTCGGATGAAGCATACTACTGGGCAGCAAAACGCAAAGAAAAACGGATGAGATCAGAGCTTGAACTCATTCGTTCCCAACTCACCAAGAAAACAGAGAATGGATCCTTTGATGAGAAGAATGTTTCGCAAGAGATAGAAAATCAAAAAACGTTAGGCGATTTTCAAAAGAAAGACACACCAGTAACCATTGCCGTCGACCATCGAGAATATCGTTCTCCAGTCGTAAAAAATCTGGTAATGAAAGGAGCATCCATTGACCCTCAACAGCTTGATGTTGGCGATTATGTACTCTCTTCGCGCATTGGTATTGAACGAAAGCGGGTCGATGATTTTTTAGAGTCGCTCATCCGTGGAAAATTGTTCAAGCAACTGGCGCGATTACGGGATACCTACGCTCGTCCTTTGCTTGTTATTGAAGGAGAGGGGCTTTATACTACGCGTAATATCAGCCATAATGCCATTGTTGGCAGCTTCTCTTCAGCCATCGTTGATTTTGGTATTCCTATCATCACCACCAAGGACGCCATAGAAACCGCAGGTTTTCTTTACATTATGGCCAGTAGAGAACAACGGGAGGACAAAAAAATAGTTGCGGTGAGAGGAGAAAAAACGACCATGTCTCTGCGAGATCGTCAACAATTTATTGTAGAGGGGCTCCCCAATGTTTCTGCAGTACTTGCCAAGCGCTTGCTTGATCGCTTTGGTAGTATCAAAGACATTGTCAATGCGTCAGAAAAAGAGCTGTGCCAAGTTAATGGCGTGGGGAAACACATTGCATCAGATATCCTTGCCGTGCTTCACGCAGACTACCTTACAGAATGATGTGCTCCCAAATATTTTTATTTGGTATTGTTATACACTGCTGATATTCACGAGGGTGATGCTTATGGTAGCAGATGACAAACTTGCACAAGTGTGCGACGGGTTAAATATGCTTCATGAAGACAATTCTATTCCACGAAACATTCGCAGAGGTGCAGAAGAAGTGAAACATCTGCTTCTAGGTACCAGTGATCCACTTGATGTACGGGTGGCGTCAGCGACATCTCGATTGGATGAAATGGCTAATGACCCCAATATTCCCCTTCATGGAAGAACACTTATATGGAATATTATGAGTCGATTGGAAGAAATTGCATAGCGTTTTTATAGTAGATATGAACAACTATATGAAGGCTAGTAGTTATAGCTAGTATTGTTAAGGGAGGAACCACAAGATGATTAGAATCGGACCTGCAGGGATACCACTCTCCTGCAAAGGAAGAACCAATAAGGATGGATTGGTCTACACCAAACAGATCCTCGATCTCAATGCAATTGAAATTCAATTTGTTCGAGGGCTCTATGTAATGGCTGATGAAGAAGCTGAATTTATCAAAAACTTTGCCAAAGAAAATGATGTTGAAATTCATGTGCATGCCCCATATTATATTAATCTTGCAGGTGATGAAGAGGTTGACTTGAGCTTTGAAAAGATTTTGTTTTCTGCACAACTTGCGGACAAGATGGGTGCTAAAACAGTCGTCATTCACCCTGGGTACTATGGAGAGCATTCTGAAAAGAAGACAATGAAACGGATTGTCAAAAATACCAAAAAATTACAATCCATGTTCAAAAAAGAGAAAATTAAGCCGAAAATCGCGCTGGAAACCATGGGAAAGCAAAAAGTCTTTGGTTCTCTTGAGGAAATCGTCGAAGTGTGCACTAGTGTTAAAGGAGTTGTACCCGTCATTGATTTAGGACACATCCATGCACGGGGCAACGGCTGCTTAAAAAAGCAAGAGGATTTCGAAAACGTTTTTAAAACCTTAAAACCACTACGATTAAAGCACTACCTCATCCATGTCACAGGAGTACTGTATGAACAAGGAAACGAACTCTATCACCTTCCCATTAAAAAGGGAGATATGCCTCTTGCACCATTGGTAGATATTATCTTGGACAACGACTACAACGTCACGCTCATTTCTGAATCCCCTTTACTTGAACATGATGCCGTCTACATACGACTGCAAGTCGAAAAAGGCATTATGAAACGAACCGGAAAAGAGGAAGCGGATTATCGAGTTTTGTCGGAGATTCAATGAGTACGGAAATGACATTCCACCGGTCGATTGTGTACATCCAACGAAAGATACACGATATTTTAGAAACGGTGTCTATAGAAGAGATAAAACAAGTAAAAGCACTGTTTTTACAGGCAAATCGTATTTTTGTGTATGGTGCAGGCAGGTCCGGATTGGTTGCCAAGGCTTTTGCCGTAAGGCTAGTCCACCTCGGCTTTCAGACCTTTGTGATCGGAGAAACCATTACTGCACCTGTTCAAAAAGGAGATTTGGTAGTTATTGTTTCTGGTTCGGGAGAAACTATTCCTGCGGTGATGACGGCGGAAATTGCTCATGATATTGGTGCCTCAGTCATTTCCATCACTGGTAAAAAAAGATCAAATATTGCACAATATGCAGATGTTACACTGTTTATTGCAGCAGCATGCAACGATGCTGAACGTAAACAATTTGCTCCTTTGGGCACATTATTTGAAGCAAGTGTGTGGATTTTGCTGGATGGGTTGATTGCGGAGCTATTGCACAGCAAATATGAAACCGAAGAATCCATGCGACAGCGTCATGCAACGCTACAACAATAAGATACAAAAAAAGAAAAAAGAGTTGAAAAGAATTTTAGTCCATGGTTGACATGGTTTTAATCTGCTGTGCTTGACTCTGTTCACTGACGACTTCTCCACCACCGCCTCCTCCATACGAGAGCCAGACATCCTTGGTGATGGTTTCTCCTTCAGAAACATAAAAGAGCGTAGTCGCTCCACTTCCACTGATGAGTGGTTTGGTTGCAATTAAACGATACCATCCAGGTGTGACATTGGTGAATTCAAATGTTCCATTCTCGTCGCTGATCACCAGACCAGTGGGTAAGAGTTTTGCTCGAGGGAATACGATAACATATGCCTCGTCAACAGGGTTGTTGTATTTATCATAAACCGTTCCAACAACTGTACCATTTTCAACACCAGGAGTACCGCCACCGCCTGCGCCATAGGCAAGCCAGACATCTTTGATTGTTGTAGCACCGGCACTTACAGTAAATAACGTGGTAGCACCACTGCCTGAAATCAACGGTTTTGTTGCCGAGAGTCGATACTGACCAGACGTAACATTGGTAAATTCAAATGTTCCGTCTGATTCACTAATGACCAGACCCTTGGGCAATATTTTTCCTCGTGCAAATAAGATAACATATGCTTCATCAACAGGATTGCCATTTTTATCGTAGATTATTCCCACAATGGTTCCATTTTCATCACCGCTGGGTTGCTGAACATAAACTTGTTGTGTTGCAATTCGTGCGGCGCCTGCAGAAAAACTTACTCCTATAACTGCAAGAATCATCGCACCTGCCATGAGAAGAGCTATATTTTTCTTCATTTCATTTCACCTTCCTTCGCCTGTTTTTATGTCTTTATCTAATGCCATCGACGACACAGCAACAGTCAATGTGAACTATATTTATATTTTTTACTATTTATAATTAACTGCAAATGAGAATATGTATGTTAATGTATGTTAACTAAAACTCTTTTTCACCAATAGAAACAATATTAAAGATTCTCTTTATACAACAAACTTGTGTTTCAACTACCACGTGGGACAAGGGATTTTACCCCAAGGGATATGCAAAAACGACGGTATGCGGAAGACGCGATGCGTACCGTTTTTCAATCGTTTGGATATCAAGAAATACAGACTCCTACCTTTGAAACCTTAGAGCTCTTCACTGCCAAATCTGGTGAAGGCATTATAGATGAGCTGTATTCATTTACCGATAAAGGCGGACGTGAATTGGCATTACGCCCCGAACTCACTGCGCCAGTCATGCGATTTTATGTTGAAAAATTACAAATGGAAGCGAAACCCTTAAAACTCTTCTATTTTGGCAATTGCTTTCGATATGATCGTCCACAAAAAGGAAGATATCGAGAATTTTGGCAAGCAGGATGTGAACTTGTTGGAACAGATACTCCTGAATCATATGCTGAACTTATCTCGTTAGCCTATGCTGTTCTCAGGAAAACAGGACTGAAAGATATCACGATCAATATTGGAAATCTAACGATTCTTTCATCTATTTTTACCAAATTAAACCTTTCAAAAGACCAACAGCAAGACCTCATACCACTCATTGACAAAGCACAATTTGATGATGTTGAAAAGATGCTCCAGCAATTTGGCGTACCACAAGAAGATACAAAGAAGTTTCTTGACATCTTACAAACAACGGACATCAAGAAACTTTCTTCATTTGTACAACATGATGCACAAGCGCAACAAGAAATTGACTTGCTAACTACAACTATCAACCTTCTTCCCCTTTTTAACGTAAAAAACTACTGCCTAAAGATGAGTATTGTACGAGGGTTAGACTACTACAAAGGCATTGTTTTCGAAATTGATGCGCCGAATCTTGGTGCTGAAAAACAACTCTGTGGCGGTGGTGCGTATGAATTGATTCCGCTGTTTGGCGGTCGAGAAACACCAACGGCAGGATTTGCCATTGGCTTTGACCGTACCCTCTTGGCATTGGAAACTGAGAAATATGCATTTCCCTCCTCGACTCTTACAACCTATGTGATTCCTGTCAATGAAGCGGCAATCGAACAATCATTCACTATTGTTCAACAACTTCGCAGCAAAAATATTGCCACTGACATCGACCTCTTGCGAAGAGGTATAAGAAAAGCACTTAAATATGCCAGTAGCATCAATGCAAAAACAGCAATCATTGTCGGCCCGCAAGAACTTAAACAAGATGCTGTCATGCTACGAGATATGAAGAGTGGAAAACAAGAATTGGTAAAACTTTCTACACTTCCAAAAAAATTTCAATAGCTATAGAACTAAGAGTAAGAAAGAGTAAGAATAGGTTTTATTTCAACATACATTTAATATAGGATAAGGTACCATATATTTATATAGAGAAAAACTTATAATGATGGGGGCAATAAAAAGCCTTATCTTGTAAGGGGGTAGAAATTCATGAAAAAATCAGCAGTTATTGTAGTTATGATAGGCTGTTTACTACTTTTTACAAACCTCAGTGCTGCCGCAACCACGTTTGTAAAACAATCACCAGTACATGAAAAAGAAGTCGGTATTGTTTCTATTGCTACTACAGATCTTGTGCCGCTGTCACCTGCGGAGGAGGAAGAGACCACATCTTTTGATACGTTAGAGGAAGATGAGAAAGAACTTGAGGTCTTAGATATCATTACCATACAACAACCTTATCTGCACGGGCAAAGCCAAACCTTTGCCGTTGCTGATGCTGGTGGACCATACTCTGGACAAAAAGATTCCCCCATTACATTTGATGGTTCACATTGTTTCTGTATACCTGGCTCCACACATACATGGGATTTTGGAGATGATAATGATAGGACCCTCGGTTATGGGCTATATCCAACTCACACATACAGCAGAGAGGGAGTGTATTATGCAACATTAACTGTTACGAAAAGCAATGGAGATACCTACTTAGATCTAGCGCCTGTGTATGTTGGACAGGATAACGATCATTTATTCCCCTATGGAGGGTGCAACTACAAGGCCGAAACAGATGAACAAATCATTTTTGATGCATCTCAATCCATAAGCACAGATCCCGGGGCATACCCCCTCAAGTATCGTTGGAATTTTGGTGATGGCAGCGAGTATACCAGCTGGTCAACCGATCCAACCACAACATACTCCTATGAAAGAGAGAGAGTGTACAAGATTAAGCTTGAGATTAAAGATAAATACGGCAATACACGATGCGATGTCTTGCATGCCGATATTGGTTGTTCATTCTCCACCATACAGAATCTCTTCATCAACGGCGATAGCATATTTGACGACATTCTCAGTATACTATTTGATGATTGGGAAGGGGGAATGTTTTTCTGCCAATGGTTTAATGTTAAAATCTATACGAAATATAATGAAATTGAAAAGTACACTTCCATTTATAGTTTCAATGATGCTCAAAACAAAAAAATTGATGTAAACAACGACGGAATAGATGATGTACGCATTGGTGGTGTAACGTTCTTCAGATTACTATCTGACAGTCCGAGGGCATCACCGTTTAACAGCAATATAGAATCATATCAATTTGAAACAACTTTTTCGAATATCCAACTTTTATCATCTGGTGCTATTGGTTTTGCTGATGAGTTTACAATTTGTCTTCAATTTACGTTTCCACCAATAATTGCAGACAATTATGAAACGTTTGGTTTGGCAGAGCCAACTGTTAAAATAGGCTATCATATGAATGCTGAAAAAGAAAAGCCATATCAACAAATTTCTGTTACCCATGTTTTTAGACCATTCCTTCTTGCGAAACTTGGACTTATGAGCAACGGAAATTCACAACAAAATAATACAGTTCCAAATGGTCAGCAAAACGTAATAATCGCTCAGCAAAGTGCCCAAGCCTCCGTCAGACCTATTGGTATTACGAAAGGAGCCGGACTCATAGGTACAGGTTCAACAACAACCATGACAACGTCCCTAACAACAATGAACGAGCAAATGAACGCCCAACAACAAAATCCCATTATGTCTCCTTTGGAAAATTCAGGGGTATATCCTGAACACGGTGTAATTATTGACGGGATAACTGGTGAAGCCATCTCACTGATTGGCATAGTTGAAAACAATGAGTATACCACCACGCTTGAAATTACATTTGAATCGATCTTTACACCATTTACTCTTACCCATAGGCGCGGTGATACCTGCCGAGATATTGATTTATCTGGCTCCGACGCCTCATCTGTTGCCTTTTCAATAACCCGTGAGAACACACAGGGTAGCGTAACACTTGGCATGTTGATCAATCCTATCGAATATCTCGGATTCCATCTAGACATTAGACGAGAGAATAACGAGCGACAGTTGACATTCAACATAGATAATCCACCAGAAAACGTGATATTATTTACAGAAACCGAAGATGCCCAAGGACAACACGATGGGAAGTATCTATACATGACCCACCCCCCAGAGATCATCGAACTTCGCTGGCTACCACGATTAGACGAGGGGTATATAGCACTTGATATCAACCAAGGGTCGTCAGATTTTGAGATAGGACTCTGTGATGACCTTGAAGAACCTGAAACAAAAGTATTTCTCTCCAACATCCCGGCAACTGTTGATCTTTCATGGCAGATCATGCTGGAGCAACCACGAAGTATTGCACTCTCGAGTAACATTACAGGACTCACGTTGAATGCTGAACTGAAGGATGTTACCCAACCAAACCACGGCATTGATTTCCAGGCAACGGTAGAAGACGCCCTTCAACTGACCTTTGAATGGAGTCTTCCTGATGGCTATTTCTCATTGCAACGAAGTACTACCACCATCTTCTTTGACTTCTTCTTTTCTCAAGAGAGTGCAACCTTAGATATCTTTGGCACATATACTGCAGGAGAGGGAGATGGCCTAACCTTTACCTTCCCCAATCTTGAACAAGGTGTCATCGAAATTGGAACAGGGAAAACAGTCGATATGCATCTCAGTGCAGAGAATCTTCAAACAACAGCTACATTGAGTACAGATATTACCTTTGCTCAAGAGGGACAGGTAAAACTAGAATGGGATGAATCTACTTCTCTCCATCTCAACGCGAGTCATGCACTTACCTTCAGCCAGTTTGATCTTAGTGCTCCGCAGGTCTCTCTCACTGCCGACGAGATTGGACTTGCAAGTGCTTCGCATTTCAACGTACGAGTAGGAGACGAGCTGCAGCTTGGCGGGGAGAACCAGGTAACGCTTTCAAATATTGATGCTGCTCTAGGAAACTGGTCAGGCACCCTTGCGTCTGGACAATCAGTTGGCGATTTTGATATTATCCTCCGACCATATGAGAAATATTGCGAGGTTGATGTGAACAACAACCTGGCACTAGAAGATATACGTCTCGTGTATGACAGCCCTTTAGATCAGTACGATACAACATTTAGCATTGCCACCTTTGACACGCAGCATGGAAGCACCCTGTGGTTTGATTTCATGGATGCCACCCCAAAATTCGACATCCAAGGAATGCACGTGCTCGATTTGGTGGCCTTGGATCTTGCCATCGGCTCTGCGATCAACTTTAGTATTCCATCGTTTGAGATCGGCGGAAGTGGACATCTCTATTCAGAATTTAACGCACAACATTTCTATGTCTCCTCAGATGTCAATGTGGACTGGGATCTGGATATCCACACCGTGAACTATGGTGAATGGTACCTCAATGGTACCTTTTCAGGTAACGGAACCATGGATGTCACAGAATGGCAACCTGGCCACTCAGGACAAGTGACCTTTTCGGTCCTCTCGCCTGTATATCACAGCCTCGAACTTATCCACGGCGACCTCGTCATTAATATCGGTAACATCAATCTCAGCTCAGGATCTCTTGACATTAACTGGGAACGAGAAGCATTATTTGAAAGTGGCAAATTCAATCTTACAAATAACGGCATTTCTGGATCGCTTTCCCTGTTAAAACTGTCATATGATGATGCCCAGGATCCAATTGCCATAGAGCTAGGAGACCTTACCATTCAACCAGGGACATTTTCAATTGATTGGCTGCGGAAGGCCAGCAATAGAAAAATATTCCATATCGAAAACTCTCTTATCGCCACTCTAGGTCTTGTGAAGGCCGCCTGGGATGACAAAACAGTAACCATTGGCAACCTTGGGTTAACTCCTGGAGAATTCAAATTTACGTGGGACACCCTCAACAACAGAATAACCATCAATAACGGCATGGCAGGGCTTGGTCCACTCTGCTCCTACGAAGATTCCGAAAGAAAACTATCAATGGATTTGACAAATCTTGTTAGTGATTATTCAAAGACCATGGAACTTCGCTGGTTTGAGGTGGACGAAAAGGTCATCGGGGTGAGTTTAGATACCGACGACACTGACCTTGTTGATTGGATTGAATTTGAATCCATTCGGTATGACCCTACGGAGGCAACGGGGAGGCGTATTGCTCTGAATGGATTAAAAGCTGACAACTTCAAAATCATGAAGAATACCGAAGGTAAGCTTGAAATAAGTGGTAAGTTGTATATCGCTAGTGGCTTCACCTATTCACGACTCACTGACCTTGAAAATGACACGTGGGAAGATCTTACCGTAACATGGGACCTACAAAATGATCTTAAGATGATTACCATGTCCAGTGAGTTTGATCCCGCCATTAAATTGCTCTCTGCTGAACTATTGGGAATCACATTTACCTCAGAAGTAACATTAACTGACTATCTACAAGTCAAATGGAAGCTTGATACCCCGGGACAGAAGGAGTTCCACCTTGATACCGATGGTAATGTGTTTTCCTCGCTCAGTTTTTCCCTTGTCGGTCCCAATGGTAAAGGGATAGAAATTGTCGGCGGCGGCTTGTGGGCAGATGATTTCTACGTCACGTGGCAACTATGGCCACCACAGGAGTTTGATGTATCATCTGGTGGCGATATTGGCTATGACACTGCAACCGTCTATGGAACAGTTGACTACGGCACCACTTGGATTGAGATTTGGCCATTTGCCAGTGGTTCACAACATACCTAGAACCACTCTCTTTTTCTTTTTTCTAGTATCGCGTTAATATAAAATAGGAAAAGATGCCATACCATGGGTCATATGGCCGCTGAAAAAAAACCAGCAATTTTTATTCTTGATGCCTCAGCCATTCTTTCAGGTAAACCGTTAACCTTAGATATAAAAAGAGCAGTGACTACATCAGGAGTTTCTCATGAGATCCAACCAGGTGGGCGAGACTATCGAACATTCCTTTTTCTCCAGGAACAAGGCCTAAGCGTTCATGATCCTACTAAAGAGTCGATACGAAAAATTCACAGGGCAGCAACAGAGAGTGGAGATATTGGTAGACTTTCAAATGCAGATATCGAAGTCCTTGCGCTTGCGCTTGACCTGAACCAAGACCAGCAAACAATAATTATTACGGATGACTATTCCATTCAAAATGTTTCTTATATTCTAGGCATACGATTTGAACCAATGAGCCAATCAGGAATAACAAAAAGGTTTAAATGGAATTGGCGATGTTCTGGGTGCGGAAAAATCTTTACAACACATGTATCAACATGTCCAATATGTGGTGCCTCTACAAAACAAATTGTCGTAAAAAAGGAATCATTGGAGAGACTGTGAGAACACATGAATCTAAAGAGCATCAGAGGGTTGTTTGTTCGTTTTTGGAAAACAGAAGATGAAAAAATTTCACTCTTAAGAGACGTGTTCGTTGCCCTTATTGCCGTGTTGATTATTATTGCCTTTCTGTGGGCATACACGGGCCAATGGTTTGGCACTCCCATGGTTGCCATTGAATCAGGCAGCATGGAACACCCCGATTCTCCCTTTGGTCGATTGGGTACTATTGATGCCGGAGACATGGTCCTTCTGGTAAAAGTCACACAGAAAGACGACATAATTACCCATGGTGAAGCAGTTGCAACACAAGATTATACTTACCATTTTTATGGTGATTTTGGCGACGTGATTGTCTACCGGAAAGATGGTGATCCTAGTAAAGATCAGATTATCCATCGTGCGATGTGCTGGTTAGAATACCATGAAGCTTACGGCACCTATACTGTTGAAGAATACGGCATTATGAATGAAACATCAGTTACCATTGTATCGCTGGGGTTGAATGCCTATCGACCAACCCATTCTGGCTTTATTACGCAGGGAGACAATCCTCATACCAATCCAACCTGTGATCAAGTCGGCGGGATTTGTCGAGATCCTATTAAGCTATCGTGGATTTCAGGAAAAGCGCGATCTGAATTACCATGGATTGGAACCATTAACCTCTTTTTCAATGATCTCGTGACTGGAAACTTTTGGGAAAGGGGAGAAGTTACCGTCACCAATGTTCATCCAGATAGTATCGCCTGCCTTGTACTCCTTATTACGCTGTTGATATCGATACCGATTTCACTCGATATTTATGATTACTACCGAACAAAAAATAAACCATATATCCCGCGCTAATACCAGTCAGGTAGGGCAGCATACTGAATAGGGTCTTTTGCGTTCGCTTCTTTGAATCCTTTCAGACGAAGGAGGCATGAATCGCAGGTGCCACATGCCTGTTGTTGACCACGATAACAAGACCAGGTGTTAGCAAACGGAACGTTCAGTTCCAATCCAGTGCGAATAATCTCTGCTTTGGACAGGGCAAGTACCGGTGCATCAATAGTAACGGATCTGCCTTCGACACCTCGTTTAGTAGCAAGATCTGCCATCTGTTGATAGGCCTGAATATATTCGGGTCGACAGTCAGGGTATCCTGCATAATCAGCAGCAGTTGCTCCAATAACCACCGCGTCAGCATCAAGTGTTTCAGCATGCGCAAGGCCGATTGACAAAAACACGGTATTCCTCGCAGGAACGTAGGTTGAAGGTATTGTTCTCCCAATATCATTTATATCATGATTCTCAATAGGGGATATATCATCAACCAGTGCAGAACCGCCAAACCGATGTAGTTCCAAAGGAAAAATGATGTGTCGTTGTGCATCTGCTGCCTTGGCGATGTGCTCTGCACAGCTCAACTCTTTGCTGTGATGCTGTCCATAATCAAAGGATAAGGCATAAATCTCATATCCTTTATCTTTTACAATAAACGTTGACACCGCTGAATCAATACCACCAGAAATAAGACAGACTGCTTTTTTTCCCATGTTACCAAAAGCCTTACCATGTTTTTGACATTCGCGCGCCTTGTCCATACCCCTCATCCACACCAATTTCAATCGAGGTAAACGCTAACGACGAATCAAGCTCATTAACTACCCTCTCCAAGACATAGTTTGCCAGATTTTCTACCGACGTTGATGATATGGGCAACAGTAAACAATCGTCTTTGGGGAACACGTAGTGTTTTCCTAAGGCAGTAATCTCGACACTCTTGTTTTTTTGTACAAGAGAAACACCACTATCTGTAGGAATAAGTATGCGATGATCGAGTTCCTCCGCAATCGTTTTGAGAATATGTTTTAAGACAGAAAAATCTATGATGATGCCTTTCTCATCTGGCGTACCAACAACCTTTGCATGGATGGCATAAGTATGACCATGGAGCCTGCCGCATTTTTCATATTCTGGTATAATGTGGGCTGAAGAAAAGCGAATGTTGGTTTTCCATCCATCAATGATGATGTACGATTGCATCTCTTCACTTCTTCTGTTTCTTACGATAATCTTCAATGGCTGCACCAAGCGCATCGGCTGCAAGATTTGAGCAATGCATTTTTACTGGCGGTAACCCATCCAGCTCGTTGGCAACATCACTTCGGGTGATTTTGATAGCCTCATCAACATGTTTTCCTTTTGCCAGTTCAGTGATCATGCTGCTTGTAGCTATCGCCGCACCGCAACCAAATGTCTTAAACTTTACATCTTGAATTTTCTCATCCTTGACTTTGATATAAATGGTCATGATGTCACCGCAGGTAGGATTACCTACAGTACCGATTCCATCAGCGTCTTTGATTTCTCCCATGTTTCGTGGATGTAAAAAATGATCCATGACTTTTTTACTATATTGTGGACTCATCTCTCATACCTCTATCGGTTCCACAGTGGTGACATCTGTCGAAGGGCCGCCACCACTTTGGGCACTACATCAATTACATACGAAATATCATCATCCGTAGTTGTTCTTCCTAAAGAAAAACGAAGTGAGCCGTGTGCCTGTGCAGGTTCAAGACCAAGGGCAAGGAGCACATGCGATGCTTCCAGTTTCTTTGATGAGCAGGCAGAGCCAGTCGCTGCTGCAATGCCTTGTTCATTCAACAGTAAATTCAAGGACTCACCTTCAATAGCAGTGAAGCGAAAATGTGCGTTATTGGCCAATCGTTTCTTTGGATGGCCATTGAGATAACTCTCCTCAACGTTGAGTATCTCGCTAATAAGTCTATCGCGAAGTTTGGTCATATGAGCACCATCAACGCTCATTCGCTGCGTTCCCAATTCACAGGCTTTTCCCAACCCGACGATTCCTGGCGTATTATAGGTACCGCTACGCACTCCATTCTCATGCCCCCCTCCATGAATGATGGGGTCAAGTTTTACTCCTTTTTTAATATACAGTGCACCTACTCCTTTGGGCCCATAAATCTTATGGGATGAAATGGACAGTAAATCCACATGCTCTTTTTTCACATCAATAGGTACCTTACCTATTGCCTGTACGGCATCTGTATGAAACAACACGTTGTGGTCATGAGCAATGTTTCCAATTTCTGCAATGGGCTCAATAGTTCCAATTTCATTATTTGCATACATAATGGTAATCAAAATGGTGTCTTTGGTGATGGCATCGTGTACATCTTGAGGGTCGAGAAGCCCATCCTTGTCGACAGGTATATAGGCAACCGCAAACCCTTGTTTCTCGAGGTACTTGCAGGTCTCAAGAACAGCTGGATGCTCAATTGCTGAGGTAATGACATGTGGTCCTTTCGTTTTTTTCCGCTTTTTATTACGGTACGAAATCCCTTTAATTGCCAGGTTATCAGACTCAGATCCACCTGCAGTGAATACAATCTCCTCAGGCCGTGCACCAATGCTTTTAGCAATCTTTCCCCGTGCTTCTTCAATAGCATCTGCTGCTTCCACGCCATAGTCATGAATGGACGATGCATTACCATAAATCTTGTCAGTATAGGGAGTCATTGCATTAATTACTTCTGTATCAACAGGTGTTGTTGATGCGTGATCAAGGTACACTTTTTTCATCTAATCTCCCCGTCCGACGTCCATCATTTTTTTGAGCGGTACCACCGCCCGTTTCATAATATCTTGAGGAAGCCGAATGCGTGGCTCTAAGGTTTCTAAGCTATTTAAGACTTTTTCCAAGGTTATCTTTTTCATAGCTGGACAAATTGCTCTGGGTATTGGATAAAATTCTTTAGTTGGGTTTTCTTTCTTTAGGCGATAACATAGGTCCTTTTCCGTACCAATAATAAATTCTTTGCTCTCACTTGTTTTTGCATGATTGACCATGCCATTGGTCGAAAATGCATGATCTGCACAATCAATTACCTCGAGCGTACATTCTGGATGGACAAGCACCTCTGCGCCAGGATGTTGTTGTTTAAGTGTTGCAATATCATCGGTCGTAATGTTATGGTGTGTGGAACAGATTCCTGGCCACAAAATCATTGTTTTTTCTGTTACAGTCCGCTCAACATACCGTCCCAGGTTTCTATCTGGTACAAAAATGATTTCTTTATGCGGAAGACTATTGACGACCTTTGCACCATTTGACGACGTGCAACAGATATCTGCAATGGCTTTTACCTTAGCTGTTGTATTGATATAAGCCACCACTGCTGCTTGAGGATGCTCTTCTTTTAATGATCCAAGTAACTCGGCATCTACCATGGCAGCCATGGGGCATTGTGCATCAGTACTGGGATGAATAACCGTTTTTTCTGGATTCAAGATCTTTGCTGATTCCGCCATAAAATCGACACCGCAAAAGATAATGTATTCTGCATTGGTCTTGGCTGCTTGTTGCGCTAAATCTAAAGAATCGCCAATAACATCAGCAACATCTTGTACTTCTGGAATTTGGTAGTTATGAACAAGAATAATGGCGTTATGGCGATCTTTCAGTAAACGTATGTTTTCTATCAGGTGGGCAGCGTCCATAGCCTCAGAATCCAACTCAAGTTAATGATGCCGATATAAAAAAGCACAACATAAAGCTTGCCCTCACATTTATTTAAACCAAACTATTATATCTAAGATAGTAAATATACCTTGTAAAGGGTGGATGAACTATGGATATCGTTTCGTTGATTATAGGATTTGTCATCGGTGTCGTTGTCGTTGCTCTTGCCATTGAGATTGGCATGAAAAAAACATCGGTAACCCCACCAGCATCTCGGCATACAAAAAAGTGGAGCATTGGTGAAATTGCCAACCCTCGCATTATCGCGGAGTACCTTGGAGATGTCGAGCTTCCCAAAAATGCAAAAGTGCTAGTGAATAAATACAAAGATAAAACCATGTTTGCGGGAATGGATGTTAAAGAACACAAGGGAATAAAAGGCAATTATATTCTTGGTGATGATCGCGCATTGGTACTCTCAGGACCAGTAAAAAAGGATGAAATTGGTGTGTGGACGGTAGAAAAGGAAATCGTAGAGCAATTACACGCTGATTTTGACAAATTCTGGGCTGAAGGAACAGCCATGAAAAAAGACGCTAAATGAGGATGTCATGAGTATTCTCATCAAACGTGCAACCATTTTAACCCAGAATAGCAAACGAACGCAGCTACAGGGCGATCTGTACATTGAAGGACAAACCATTACCGAGATTTCTTCTAAACCTCTTACGAATGAAGCAGACTACAAAATTGATGGTACCGATACATTGGTCATGCCTGGGCTCATCAACACTCACACCCATATTCCTATGACGCTCTTACGGGGGTACGCTGATGATATGCTCCTCAACAAATGGCTAGAGGAACGGATCTGGCCGGTGGAAGCAAAACTTACTAAAAAGACCATTGGGGTAGGAACACGCCTTGGTCTCTTGGAGATGATTGCTTCAGGAACTACTTCATTTCTTGACATGTATTTTTTTGAAGACACTATTGCTAGGATAACCAAAAAAGCAGGACTGCGTGGATTTCTTGGCGTTCCCATAATTGATTTCGGCACTCCCGAATGTACCTTTGAGCAATTGTTTCCTAAAGCAGACAGCTTTATAAAAAAATGGAAAAACGATTCGTTAATTACTCCTCTTATTGCCCCCCATGCAACCTATACCTGCAAACCAGAAAACCTCCAGAGATCAAAGGAACTTGCAGATAAACATGATGTGCTCCTCCATATGCATTGCGCAGAAACCCGTGATGAAGTCTACAATATACAAAGGAGATATGGAGTGCGCCCTGTTGAACAACTTAAGAAGTACGGCCTTCTTTCAGAAAGAATGATTCTTGCACACTGCGGATGGATTACCAAAGGGGAAATTCTTGATATAAAAGAGGGAGGGGCAAAAGTGTCCCACAATCCTGTGAGTAACATGAAAATTGGAACGGGAGGGTATACTCCCATTCCTGAATTACTTGAAGCTCGTGTTCCAATTGGTCTGGGAACCGATGGCGCCGCAAGTAATAACGTACTTGATATGTTTGATACGATGAAGTTTTGCGCGCTTGCCCACAAACAACACCGATGGGACCCAACCATTCTTCCGTCACAAACGGTCGTTGACTTTGCTACTATTGGTGGGGCAACATGTCTTAATCGAAACAAAGATATAGGTTCTCTTGAGGAGGGGAAACGTGCTGATATCATTCTGCTTGATCTCCATAAACCTCATCTTATCCCTCACCACAATCTAGTATCTCATCTGGTTTATGCTGCACACGGTAGCGATGTAAATACAACAATTGCCAATGGAACGCCTCTGATGGTCGATCGCCAATTCACGACGCTTGATTATGAGAAAACACTTGCTGATGCAGAAACCTGTGCCAAAGAGTTAACTAGTTAAATGAACGGTAGTTTCAGAAAAACATGTTGCACCTAGTAGGAATCATCATTGCTTTTATTGTTATTATTCTCCTCATCAGAAAACAATTCAATTTTGGACTATCCCTTATGTTGGGTGCACTCATCATTGGCATATTTTCTCTACAAACCATCGAACTTATTGATATTCCTAAAGCCTTTATTGAGGCAAGTATTTATTCATTTGAAGACCAACAGCTCTTTACCGATACCGTCGAGCTTGCATTGCTCATGACGTTGATCTACATTCTCGCAAGATGTATGCAAGAAACAGGAGCAATCAAGCAGGTAATCAATAGTTTGCGAACCTTTTTCACCAAAGGGGGAACATTAGCCGTTATCCCTGCCGTGTATGGATTAATGCCTGTTCCCGGTGGAGCGCTTTTTTCTGCACCGATGATTGATGAAGAGGGAAATAAACATCATCTAGACAACAACCAAAAAAATTTTTTGAATGTGTGGTTCAGACATATTTGGTTTCCAATCTACCCGGTCTCTTCAGCCATGATTCTTATTTGTAGCGCAGAATTTTCCAACATCGATATCTACAGTTTGATCCTTGTCAATATTCCCTCATTTCTTGCCATGATTGGGATTGGCTTGATTGTATTGAAACGTTTCGTACGTCATAACCACCGAGAGCAAACACAGAAAACAAAAAAAGACGCTTCAGGTTTAATCTACCTCATACCACCCCTCATTCCTTTACTCTTTTACGCTGCATTACAATTCTTTGGTGTTCCACAAATTCGATCATTTCTTATTGGAGTATTTGTTAGTATCCTTCTTGTGTTTCTTCTGACCCATCTCAGTAAGGAAGAATATATACAAGTTATCAAAAAATCACTTTCTGTAAAATTAGCGCTTGCCATCTTTGGGATCATGATTTTTAGAGAAATGTTTGAAGTTTCTGGGGCAAGTATGCTTCTTTCTACCATCATTGGTGAACTGCCCTTTCCTGCACTTTTTATAGTCATACTTACACCCCTCGTTCTTGGCGTATTTACTGGATACAATCTTGCTGCCATCGCCCTGTCTTATTTCTTGGTAGCACCGTTCTTTCCTCTGACGGGATTAAACATGGTAGGCATTACAAGTCTCATCTTTATGGGTGCGTTTGTGGGGTATCTTGTTTCTCCCATTCATCTCTGTAACGTGCTTAGTAGTGACTATTTAAAAACAGATACAACCCAAATGTATAGACAGTATATCCCTGCGGTGTTATGCTTACTTGCGGTACAGACTCTCTTTTTAGTGCTTGTGTTTCATGTATAAAGATAAACCTTTTATAAGACCGCCTTTTCTTTGATGGCAATGAACCCTACAACGCTCCTCGACCATCTAAAAAATCCTGCACTCTATGGCCCTGATGTTGACAATGTTACTATCTTGCAGACGCATATTTCATTTGTTGCTCTCACTGGCCAGTATGCTTACAAAATAAAAAAGCCAGTCGACTTTGGATTTCTAGATTTTTCGAGCCTTGGCAAGCGGAAGCATTTTTGTGAACAAGAGCTCCAACTAAACAAACGATTATGCCCCGACATCTACCTTGATGTCGTTCCGTTGACAAAAAAGAATGAGTCTCTTGAGCTTAACGGCAAAGGGCCTGTTGTTGAATACGCAGTTAAGATGAAAGAATTTGCTCAAGAAAACATTATGACAACACTCTTGCAAAGGAGAGCGATTGATAAACAGACCATTGAAACTCTTTGTACACTCTTAGTTGACTTTTATAAGAAAAATCCATCAACTGATGAAATACGATCCTATGGCACAGTAGATGTAGTGAAACGAAATATCGATGAAAATTTTGAACAAACCGCGTCGGTCATCGGTACAACTATCCCTAAAGAAACGTATGCCTACCTCAAACAAGCAAATGCACAGTTTTTTCAACAAAACAAAGAGGTGTTTGCCCAACGCATTGCTTCAGGAAAAATTCAGGACTGTCATGGCGACTTACATTCAGGAAACATTGTTGTTGATGACAATATTTGTATCTTTGACTGCATTGAATTCAACAACCGTTTTCGATATTGTGATGTGGCCTCAGACATTAGCTTTTTGGCCATGGACCTTGATTACCAGAATCATCCCTATCTTTCCAGTTATTTGATTCATACGTATATAGAAAAAAGCGACGATACTGGCATCTTTACGGTATTAAATTTCTATAAATCATATCGTGCCTATGTACGAGGGAAAGTGATTGGTTTTCGGCTTGATGATCCAACTATTAATGATGCAGAAAAACAGGAGATTATTGCTACGACAAATAACTATTATGCATTGTCAAGGTACTATGCATCCTTATTTATGCTTACTCTTACCAACAAAAAACCACTGCTTTTTATGGTCAGCGGTCTGACGGGAACAGGAAAGTCAACCTTATCCTTAAAAGTAGCCGTTGATTATCACGCCCACCTGCTCAATACCGACATAGTTAGAAAGGAACTCGCAGGCATTGATAAATATCAGAAGCATCATGATCCCGTGAATACGGGATTGTATGCACCAGGAAAGGTGGCACAAACGTATGAGAAAATACTAGAGAATACAGCAGCACTACTGGACCAAGGACACAATGTTGTGCTAGATGCAACCTTTCAAAAGAAAGAGTATCGTACACTTGCCCAGAAGGTTGCTGCCGATCATAATGCCCACTTTATTGCATTGCACTGCACTGCTCCAGACCATGTGGTGAAACAATGGTTGGAAGAACGGCTCAAAGAAAAAACTGTTTCAGACGGTCGATGGGAAATTTACGTTGCACAAAAGGATTCATACGAGCCGCTTGGCACTGATGAACCCCATATTGAAATCGACATGTCAAATCAGAACTATGACTGTCGCATGAAGCAATTTGAAACGATACTACATAGCATTGTAGAGGGATGATACATGAAGATAGCAGAGTACACTATTGATCTCGAGCGCGCTGCAAAGATAATCAATAAAAAACGCTACCGACGAGTCGCATTACAATTTCCTGAGGGGCTAAAAAATTACCTACCTTCCTTCGTTGCCTTTCTTCAAAAGCACACCGATGCCTCGATCATCATTGCTGCAGATCCCTGTTTTGGCGCCTGTGATTTTGCGCATCCAGAATTGCAGAACGCAGGTGTCGATTTTGTCATTCAGCTTGGTCACGAACCGATTCCTTCTCTACAAAAAAGTGCGATCCCTTCCCTCTTTCTTACGGCACAAGCGACCGTTGATGTGCTTTCTGTGGTGCAAAAAGCTCTTCCATTACTGCAAGGGAAAAAGATTGGAATAGTAGCAACTACCCAACATGTCCATTACATTCCGGCAGTGGAGCATCTGCTGAAAGATCACTCGTTTGAACCAATGAGTGGCAGGGGAGACAAACGCATCGCCGTAAACGGGCAAATCCTGGGGTGTAACTTTTCAGCCGCGACTTCGATTCTTAAAAATGTAGATTCCTTTTTGTTTATCGGCAGTGGAACCTTCCATCCTCTTGGATTAGTACTTGCCGTAAAAAAACCAGTCATTGCTGTTGATCCATATACAAAGGAAGTAAAAACAAAAGAACTAGAAGAATTCAAGGATATGGTACTACGCCAACGATATGGAGCTATTGCCCGATCAAAGGATGCGCAGGTCTTTGGTATCTTGGTGGGTCTGAAAAAAGGACAACAACGCATCGAGTTGGCAGACAAACTCCAACAGATGCTTACCGAAAACCATAAGCAATCCTATCTTATTGCTTTGGATACGTTTTCACCAACTCATGTGCAGAGCTTTACTACCATCGATTGTTTTGTTTCTACGGCGTGTCCACGCATTGCCATCGATGAGTATCTACAATATAAAACACCCATCATTACTCCCATTGAACTGGAAATTGTGCTGGGAATAAAAACATGGGATGACTATTCTTTCGATCAAATTTTGTCAGAATAAAAAAATGGGCCGGGAGAGATTTGAACTCTCGGCCTCCCGGTTATCAGCCGGGTGCTCCAACCAACCTAAGCTACCGGCCCAACGAACAGACGTATACAGTTTTGCTATAAAAAGATAATTTCTCATGAATCGATATTATTAAAACCTACTTACATGATTTCGAACTCAGATGGACCTGGAGAAAACAATCAAGGAATTGTCCCAGCATGAGAAAAAAGTGCTGCTTACCTTAAAAAAATTGAAGGGGAAAGCATCACCTGCAGACATTTTTTCGGCAGGAAATTTTAGTCAAGAAGTAGAAGTCATGAATGCTGCTTCATGGTTGCAATCAAAAAAATTAGTCACTGTCGAAGAGCATCTCAAAACAACATATTCTCTTGGCAAAGAAGGAAAAGTGTACGTTGAAAAAGGACTGCCAGAAAAACAGGCGCTCAAAGCCATTCATAATAAGAAGGGAAAAGCAACTCTACAAGAATTGTCTTCGCTCTTAGATAAGCAAGAGGTTCCTGTTGCCATTGGCTGGTTGAAGAAAAATGGCTGGGCAAGCATCAAAAAAGAAGCAAACAGCACGGTACTCGAACTTACAGCTACCGGTAAGAAAGCGGTGACTGAAACAACCAATGAAGAGCGCATACTCAAACAATTGCACAAAGACCATACAAAAGAATTTGACAAAAGAGATGTTGCCTCATTATTATCACGGAAAAATGTGATTAAAGAAAAAGAAACCATCTCAAGCACAATTATTCTAACGGAACGCGGAAAACAGATTCTTGACAAAGGAATCATGCTTACCGATGAAATTTCGCAGATAACTTCGGCAGTGATTAAGAGCGGTGCATGGAAGAAAAAAGCCATCCGACCGTATGACATTCATGCCTTTGCACCTGCGTCCTATGGTGGAAAAGCACATCCCCTGGTTGATTTGATTGCAAAAATCAGAACCATCTTTCTTGAGATGGGATTTGAAGAAATCCAAGGAGATTTTGTCGAATCTAGCTTTTGGAATATGGATATGCTCTTTATCCCTCAGGATCACCCTGCACGGGAGATGCAAGATACGCTCTACTGCAAAATTCCTAAAAAGATTGTCATTAACGAGAAGGACTTAATTGACAAGATTGCCAAAGTTCATGAGACAGGAGGGGACACCTCATCGACAGGGTGGAGATATGTGTTTTCAAAGGAAAAGGTAACAAAACCGCTATTACGGACACACACCACAGTAAATACTATTCGGTACCTGTATGAACATCCTCAACCACCGTGCAAAGTCTTTTCGCTTGGTCGGGTATTTCGCAAAGAAAACATCGATGCCACCCATCTACCAGAATTCTATCAAATTGAAGGAATCATCCATGAAGAAGGTACAACCTTCAAACAATTGATTGGCATATTGAAAGAGTTCTATCGTCGCATGGGATTTGAAACGATTCGCTTTCGACCAGGGTATTTTCCCTATACAGAACCTAGTATGGAAGTTGACGTGTACTGGAATAACCAGTGGATGGAATTGGGCGGCAGTGGCATTTTTAGGCCTGAAGTAACCGAAACCATCGGTATAAAAAATCCGGTTCTTGCTTGGGGGCTCGGTCTTGAGCGACTGGCCATGCTCAAGTTTGGATTGACTGACATTAGAGATCTGTACATTAGTGACCTTGAGTGGCTACAAAAAAAAGCGATTATTTGATACTAATCGTGCCAGGGGAGACCAGGAAAGACCAGGAGATGCTAACTCGTTGATTCTAACTGCGGTCCATTCATACAGACGGCATAAATTTGCCCATTTGTATGAATCGTAGTATGGTTGATATGAGAAGGTTCTGGCTTACGGGAGTTGCAAGAGAAACAGGAATGATGCAGTAGTCGGTCTCATCATGTGCATTGACAATTTTTAGTTCTCCCGTAAACTCAGTATTTTGTTGATTAGGAGCTACAACCTCAACAGCTACCACAATTTGACCCATCTCCGGTGTCAGATCAACACCATTCTCGGGATCGAAGGTCCACGTTCCCCACTCAGGATGTGACGCAACCTCCCAATCTAATAGTGAGCCAGGATCACCAACATTTTCAACAGCGAACTCGCCGGTTACTGTTGAGCCTGGTGCAACATTGGACCAACTAAGAGTACCATCGCAATCCAAATCAGGTATCTCTGTGTCAATACATTCAAATGTTGCTGCAGAAAATGCATCAATACCTGCCTCTACGACAGAACCATCATTAAGATCTGAGGCTTCAAAGCGGACTTTTATTTGAGCGGTAAGAGCAACAAATTCACCAACCAAGAAATTATATTCCTTCCAACCAGAATAAGTCTCTGGACCAATTGTTTCAACTAATACCCAAGTAGCACCATCATCATTAGATACATAGACTTTAAACAAGTCATTATTGGGATCATTTCCAAAATTATTAGTATACCACAACGCGTAGTCAATATACGCATCCTGTCCACCGGTAAGGTCTAGAGTTGGTGATATCAGCCACGTGATGCCATCGTCGACGTCAGAGTCCCCATCTTCGTTACACGTAAGATAACAGTTGCCTGAGCCATCATAGTCAGTCGGAGGATCTCCACGGTCACCACCGCCGATAGGAATGCCACGCTCCCAAGCACCATCGGTAAGACTAGGGCTGTTTTCTACCGTCCATCCTTTATCTGTTTCGAAATCATCAGTAAACACGGGAGTCAACTCTCCGACAAGAGACGTGTAGGCCACATCAGGAGCTTGATACGGATTATACACCACACCGGTATTTACGCCTTCAGCGCTAAAGTAAAATTCTGGGGTGTCACCACACTGTGCTGGTGGCAGCGTTGCTTCGTACATATCACCACCACTGGATACCAAAGACGACTCTTCATAGGTTCCTCCATCGTAGCGGTAGTGAATTTTACCTGATCCAGGAACATAGGTGTCTGCAATTTCCTCAATCTGTACTGTAATCATTGTAGACACGCCGGGCAAGAGGGCATCTGGTACACCATCGGGGAGATTAATTTGTAATGGATCTCGATACTGAACTCGAACTGTTCGATATCCTACATCGCATACGCCGTACTCAATTCTCATGTATCCTCCTTCGCCCCATCCAGATCCCCAAGAATTACGGAGGAACCAGACGCCATTTGATCCCTGATTATCATCCCATCCAACCAGGGCAACCGCATGGTTTATGTCATGACACGTGGGTCCGCTGAACACACCGCCTGAATAATCATGAAACGGGGTATTGACACAGACGGCAACAGAGACAGGACCATAATCGTAAATGGCTTGTTTGATTTGTTCAACAGTAGCAACACCATTAGGATCACCGACATACGCCCAATCTTCAATGAAATAATCATGTGGATAGGGACAGTTGCAGGGAGCATTCCATGCAACATATGGGAAATACTGTTCTAAGACTGCTCCTGAGCCGCCACACGGATCTGTCTTTCCATTTTCCATGAAGTAATCATGGCACCACCATCCTCCACTACAGCTGTACCCATCCTGGTTGCAGCTAACGAGCCACTGTTCAGATAAGTCTTCTTCAATACCATCTTTAATCTTAATATTGCATTCTAGAGGAGCAACAGTACCAAACGCCCAACAGCTACCGCAATTGCCTTGATTTTTTACTGAGGGCAGCCCGCCAGCAACCTCATCTCTCCAGTCAAACGAATCAGGTAAATCATCTCGTGGTGTACACGGATCAAACTGGACGTTGGCATACCAGTCCTCTGGCTCAATTAATCCACAGAGTTCTTCGATAGAATAGAGATCTGCAGCATTAGTAGAAAAAGTTGTCTGATTTTCTTGAATGGTTGGAGTGGTACCTTTTCCGCAGTCGCATTCACTTGCAGCAGCTGGCATAAAAAACATGATACTAACGGCAAGAGCAATCAACAGATTCAACAGCGTCCTGTTTATAATACGAAACTTTTTTTCCATTTTCATCTTACCCCCAAAAGTCACGACATTATGCTCGGACATTATATTAAATGTTTGCTATCATCGGATGGGGGAAATCTGAGTGAGAAAGCAGGTATAATTATTGAAGGTGATAATAAATGGCTTACATTGATGCGTAATGCTATTCAATATCAAAAAGCAAGAATTGATCATTAAGTATGGTTAATTACTGATTCAGAATTTATTTTCGGAAAATCGCTGCAATCATCATTACAACAGGTATTATCTCCAACCTACCAATGTACATATTGATAATGAACATTAATTTTGCAAGAGGATCCATTGCAACATTTGTAATACCTACGGATAAACCAACATTTCCCTGAGCACTACACGTCTCAAAAAAAATGTCTTGAAGACTATAAGAGGTTATTGCCATTAGTATAAAAACAGTGATAGCAAGACAAATTATCCAAAGAAAGGATATTATGGCTGCTTCATTTACAATATCGTTTTTTTCATCAACTGAAACAGATCGACCTCCAATACTGTAGGGTATTACTCTCCGTGGTGTAGAGCTTGTTTTTATTGCATTCCATTTTACTTCTTTGGCCAGTATTAAAAATCTAAAGAGTTTGATACCACCACAGGTTGCACCAGCAGCCCCTCCAATTATCATAGCTACGCTCATTATAAGTTTAGCAGAAATAGACCATTCCGTAATGCTAACAGTTGAAAAACCTGTAGTGGTTTGACTTGATGCAAACTGGAAAAAAGAATGTCTCAATGAATCCCATATACTTCCATTATAAAATGATAGATTAACCAAAGTTAAACCAATTACTCCAAGAATAATTAAGACAAGAAGCGTACGAAGTTGAACATCGGAAAAGAATTTACGAAAACGACCTTTAAACAGATTATAATTAGCAATAAATGCAGTGGCACCAAAAATAGTAAGTAAAGTTATAATAATTTCGAGATAAACATTATTATACGCACCAATACTTTCACTTTGAACTGCAAAACCTCCTGTTGAAATCGCACACATGGCATGATTTATTGATTCCCAAACAGGCATGCCAAACAAGGATAAAAAAACTATACCAATAATTGTGAAAGATAAATAAATCCACCACATAGAACGAATAGTTGATATAATACTGGGATGAATTTTATCCTCTCTTGCCTCAGAACGAAACAATGTAAAAGAACCCATTCCCGGTCTTGGTAAAATCGTCAAAGTTAAAACAACTACTCCAATGCCACCAAGCCATTGGGTAAAAGATCTATAAAACTGGATTGTATGAGATAAGCCTTCTTCGCCCCCCCCCAACATGGTTAAACCTGTAGTAGTCCAACCCGACATGGACTCGAAATAACCACTAAGAAAATCCAGTTTACTAATCATCATAAAGGGTATAACAGTAAACAACGGAATAAAAATCCAACAAAGACCAGCGACAGCAACGGCATGCCGCAATAACGGATCTCTTTTAGTTCTACCAGTTACAAACTTAAAAAACAATCCTACAGAAGCTAATACACCAGAAGATAGTAAAATCGGAAGAATTGCATAATATTCCGTATAATAAATTGGAATAATAACAGCAAAAGTATTGATAATACTAACAATAATAAATACCGAGCCAAGATCTCTGGATATTACCTTTAAACCACCCATAAATTCTCCTCATTTGACAAATAATTGTAAATTCTTTTATCATTTATTAACTTACTCCTAAAAATTAAAGCCATCTAAATTTTATTTACCAACCCTTTTTCCCCAACCCTAAATTCCCAACTCTCCGTTACACAGAACCTTTGAGCGGGTTCTGTGTAATATAGCGTTGTTAACTTTTCGTTGGGAATTTAAGGTTGGTATCAAAAAGAAATTTAAAAATTATTTTTGTCGGGGTTTATCCCAATATGGAGATTTACATCTTGGATTTGGACACACTTTTGGTTTTTTATCAGGGTTTCTTGGAACCCACTTATAACCACATCGTAAACATTTAAATTCTATCTTAAATGTATGTCCGCATTTTGGGCATTTTACCATTTTTTACCACTCTTAAGTATATACTGTCAGGTATATAAAACATAGTATACTACACAGTATATACCGTAAGGTATATATACTTTACAGTATATACCTATTACAGGTTGAAATCTAATGGTAAAACATATAGATATTAAAAGTATGGTAAATGCTCGAAAAGCAAGAGGAATGTTACTTTTAGAAGAAGGTTTTGAACCAAATGAAGTAAATCCACATACTTGGATAGTAACTTCTCAGAAAGGTATTGGATCTCATACTATTATTCATGGGGAGCATAATCGTTGGAGTTGTACATGTAAAGATTTTGAACTTAAAGGAATACCTTGTAAACATATTTATGCAGTTAGAATTTGGCGTAATTTCAAAGAAAAATTTGAAAAAATACAAACTAAAGAAAAACAAAGGATAAAATCTATTGAAAGTAAAATTAGAAAATGTAAATTTTGTAATTCAACAAAAGTTATTAAGTATGGTAAGAAAAATGGAAAACAAAACTATTATTGCAAATCTTGTAACCGTAAGTTCGTCAATAATATCTACTTCGAAAATATGAAATATAGTCCTAAGATAATTGCTTTGACTCTTGATCTCTATTTCAAAGGTGTTAGTTTAAGAAAGATAAGTCATCATCTTAAGGAATTTTATAGTTTAAATATTTGTTATAAATCAGTTTATAACTGGATAGAGAAATATGTGTCAATTATGAATGAATATGTTAACAATATTCAGCCCGATATTGGAGAAGTTTGGCATACAGATGAAATGATGGTTAATATTGGTGGAAACTGGGAGTATCTCTGGAATATTATGGATAAAAGAACACGTTTTCAACTTGCATCAGTCGTTAGCAAGGAACGATATATCAAAGATGCAAGAATGGTATTCCAGAGAGCTAAAAAGAATTGTGGTGGACGAAAACCAAAATATGTTGTAACTGATGGTTTACAAGCATACAAACGAGCAGTTAAAAAAGAATTTGTTACAAATACACATGAAACAGAACATCTATGGAATGTAGGACTTCAACATCATCCAAATAATAATCATGTTGAAAGACTGCACGGAAATATCAGGGATAGAGAAAAAACTATGAGAGGCCTCAAAATCGAAAATACTCCAATTGTAGAAGGTCACCGGCTGTATTATAACTTCATTAAACCCCATGAAAGCCTGAACGGTAGAACGCCAGGCGAGATATCTGGAATAACAATTGAAGGTAGCAATAAATGGTTATCTCTAATGAAAAATGCCATTCAATATCAGAGACAGTAATAAAAAAATATAAATCATATTAACTATTCTCACTTTTGTTAAGAACGTGAGTTATTATGATAAAAATATCCATTATATTCAAAAAACTTAGTCCAACTGTAATTATTGTAGGAATTATATTATTTTTAATATCTTCATTTTTATTAGGTAATTACTCAATAAAATTTGAAAGCCAATATCCCCCTGATCCCACTATTGAATCAATAGGATTTCCAATACAATTTTATCATTCGGGTGAAACTTCAACTTATTATGCTTTTGGATATGCCATATTAGATGCCATTATCTGGATTGGAATTGTATACGGTTTTATGTATTTATTGCGTTTTTTCTCAACAGGGATTGAAAAGCATAAAGAATATACAAAAAAACAATAGTCCTAAGATTTTATGGATAATCGAGAGATATAACAGAATTTCCAGTATTTTAGTGTTTAAATCTCTTTTTATCTTAATCTTATCTATCTCTCAAAACAACTAAAATTTCCCAACGTTATTTTCCCAACTCTCTTCTACACAGAACCTTTGAGCGAAACGTTTATATAGAAGTGTTTGTATACCGATTCTACTCTTAGAGGATAATTTATAAGGAGGCAAAAGAAAAATATGATGACTGGACAACAGCCAATAATAGTATTAAGAGAAGGCACAAAACGAGAAAAAGGAAAAGGTGCACAATCAAACAACATTATGGCAGCACGAGCAATCTCTGATGCAGTCAAATCAACCCTTGGACCAAAAGGTATGGACAAGATGCTGGTTGACTCTATGGGAGACGTCGTAGTTACCAATGATGGTGCCACCATTTTAAAAGAAATAGATGTCGAACACCCTGCTGCAAAAATGATTGTGGAAGTAGCCAAATCTCAAGATGAGGAATGTGGCGACGGAACCACGAGTGCAGTAGTATTAACTGGTGAGCTCTTAAAATACGCAGGAGAATTATTAGAGCAAAATATTCATCCAACCGTTATTTGTGGTGGATACAAGCTTGCTGCTGAAAAAGCAAAAGAGACGCTAAAAAAATTAGCAATCGATATAAAATCTGGAGATAAAAAAACGCTGAGAAACATCGCAATGACTTCCATGGCAAGTAAAGGCGCAAGTGCGGAAAAAGGCATTCTTGCAGATGTTGTGGTAGAATCAGTTTCAAGTGTTGCAGAAAAAATAGGTGGAAAAACAATCGTTGATCTCGATAACATTCAAATACAAAAGAAACAAGGTGGCGGAATTGCAAACACTGAAATTATAAAAGGAATAATCCTTGATAAAGAACGAGTTCATGACGGTATGCCTAAGCAAGTGAAGAATGCAAAAATAGCATTAATAAACGCTGCTCTTGAAGTGAGAAAAACAGAAGTAGACGCGAGAATTCAAATACAAGATCCAACACAGCTACAGGCCTTTTTAGATGAAGAAGAAGGAATGATTAAAAAGATGGTTGATACGGTCAAAAAGAGCGGAGCAACTGTTCTTGTTTGTCAAAAAGGAATTGACGACATTGGGCAGCATTTCCTTGCAAAAGACGGAATTTATGCAGTACGACGTGCAAAGAAGAGCGACATGGAAAAACTTGCAAAGGCAACCGGTGCAAAAATCGTTGCAAATCTTGATAGTCTTAGCCCAAGTGACTTAGGTCATGCTGGCCTTGTCGAAGAAAAAAAGATCGGCGATGACAAAATGACATTTGTTGTAGAGTGTAAAAATCCAAAAGCAGTTTCTATTCTCATACGTGGAACGACTGAACACGTCGTAGATGAATTGGAACGAGGACTTCACGATGCACTTTCCGTTGTAAAAGTTGCAATCGAAGATGGAAAAATGACTGCTGGTGGAGGATCTGCGGCAACAGCTATTGCAATGGCACTTCGAGATTATGCTCCAACAATTGGTGGTCGCGAGCAAATGGCTATTGAAGCATTCGCAAATGCCATCGAGGTAGTTCCAAAAACATTATCTGAAAATGCAGGTCTTGACCCTATTGACATGATGCTTGAAATAAGAAACGCTCACAAAAAAGGAAACAAATACACGGGCATTAATGTCTTCAACGGTAAAGTAGATGACATGCTCAAAAATAATGTCATTGAACCACTCCGCGTAAGTATGCAAGAGATTGAAGCATCCTCAGAAGCGGCAACCATGATTCTGAGAATCGACGACGTCATTGCCTCAAAAGGTGGCGGCGGTGGCGGCGCACCAGGCGGTATGCCTCCAGGCGGCATGGGCGGTATGCCTCCAGGCGGCATGGGCGACATGGATTACTAAAATCCACCCCCTCTTTCTTTTTTTATTTAGGATCATATGTCTACCACACAATCTACGGGAAAAAAGAAGGGCGAATGCAAAAAGAGTATCGCTAGTTTAGAAAAGCAAATAACTCAACTGAAAAAAGAATTACAAGAAAAAAATGAAAAACTGCTCCGTAGTTGTGCAGACTTTCAAAACTATCAAAAGCGCATGGAAAAAGAAGTGCAAGCCGTTAAAGAAGAAACAAAAAACATCTATCTTTCAGAATTACTTGATTTAACCGAATTGCTCAAGAAAGCCTACGAAGATCATGAGCCGAAAAAAGGGCTCGAGCTCATGCTGAAAAACATTGAGCAATTCTTTGCTAAAGAATGTATTTCCCCCATAGACTGTATGGGAAAAAAGTTTGATCATCATCTTCATCATGCCATCACTACTATTGAGAAGGATGATGGTGAAGACGATATTGTTGTTGAGGAGGTCAAAAAAGGCTATCTAGTACGGGATAAGCTGTTGCGACCTGCTCATGTGATTGTTGCCAAAAAGAAGGAGCAAAAGGAGTGAAACACTATGGGAAAAATTATAGGTATTGATTTAGGAACAACGAATTCCGAAGTTGCGGTTATAGAGGCTGGAAAACCAACCATCATCAAGAGTGCAGAAGGACAATCGTATTTTCCTTCCATTGTTGCATTTACTAAAGAAGGGGAAATGCTGGTTGGAGAACCAGCAAAACGACAAGCAGTGACCAATCCTGAGGGGACCGTTCATCGGATTAAGCGAAAGATGGGACGTGGCGAAAAGGTCAAAATCAGAGGCAAGGAGTACACTCCCGAGCAAATATCAGCGTTTATCTTACAAAAAATCAAAAAAGATGCTGAAGATTTTCTTGGAGAAAAAGTAACGGAAGCAGTAATTACCGTTCCAGCGTATTTCAATGACGACCAGCGACAAGCAACCAAAGATGCTGGTAAGATTGCAGGTCTCAAAGTCAAACGAATTATTAACGAGCCAACAGCTGCATCACTTGCTTATGGATTGGATAAAGAAGGTGATCACAAAATCGCGGTCTATGACTTTGGTGGTGGAACCTTTGATATCACCCTCATGGAAGTTGGTGAAGGAGTCTTTGAAGTGTTGTCGACCAACGGCGATACGCAATTGGGCGGCTCCGATATGGATCAAGCTCTTGTCGATTACTTTCTACACGAATTTAAGAAAAAACATACCGTTGATCTCACTAAAGACCAAAAAGCATTACAACGATTGCTTGAGGCTGCAGAAAAGGCAAAGATGGAGCTTTCTTCAACCCTGCAGACGGAAATCAATTTACCGTATATTACGGTTATTGATAACGAACCACAACATCTTGAACTCAAATTGACACGGGCAAAATTTGAGGAAATCATTGCCTCTTTTGTTGACAAAACAGAACAACCCTGTAAACAAGCACTCAAAGATGCAAAATTGAAACCGGCAGATATTGATCATGTTGTGCTTGTTGGCGGAACCACTCGCATTCCCTTGGTAAAAAAGAAAGTTGAGGAAATTTTTGGTAAAACACCAAAACGTGACGTTGATCCTATGGAATGCGTCGCTATTGGCGCGGCAGTCCAGGCTGGAATTCTCTCCGGCGATATCGATAAAGATATTGTGTTACTCGACGTTACTCCACTGACACTGAGTATCGAGACACTAGGTGGTGTTGCCACCGCATTGATTGGGAGAAATACAACCGTCCCCACAAAGAAAAGCCAAGTATTTTCAACAGCTGCTGATAATCAAACAAGTGTGGAAATAAACGTGTTACAAGGTGAGCGACCCATGGCCCCCGATAACAAGAGCCTCGGTCGATTTCACCTTGATGGCATCCTTCCTGCACCACGAGGCATCCCTCAAATTGAAGTGACTTTTGACATCGATGCTGATGGCATCCTTAATGTATCTGCAAAGGACCTTGGCACCAAAAAAGAACAGAGCATCCGCATTACAGGATCAACAAAACTTACCGACGATGAGATTTCTCGAATGAAAAAAGAAGCAGACGAGCATGCCGAAGAGGACAAAAAACGAAAGGAAAAAGTAGAAATACGAAACAATGGAGACGCCCTTGTCCACTCGGCACAAAAGACATTGAATGAACTAAAGGATAAATTTTCACCAGAAGATAAAAAAGCTATTGAAGAAGAAATTAAAACATTGCGAGAAGCACTGGCAGGAGACGACACGGCACTCATCAAAGAAAAAACAGACGCATTAACAACTGTACTGCAGAAAGCATCAACAACTATCTATCAACAAGCTGCGCAACAGGCACAACAGCAACAACAAGCGTCACAAGGCTCACCAAAAGATGAGAGTTGGTCTGGTCATCCTTCTGGCGAAGATAATACCATTGATGCCGATTATGAAGTAAAGGACGAAAAGAAAAAGTCAAGTAAAAAAGACTAGGAATCCGTCTACTTTGCCTTCAGCATCAGTACCGAGCAGGGTGCATGCCGAAGCACTTCCTCAGGAATGCTTCCCAGGATGAATCGATCGATTCTTCCTTTTTTTTCTTTTGTTCCCGCCATAACAATAAGATCATCTTCGTTTGAGTAATTGACAATCTCTTCAGCAGGCTCCCCTGAAATAAGAACAGTTTGAAGGTCTACACCCATCTGCTGGCCAATAGGCTTAAAACTCTCTAAAAAAGCCTCTGCTTCTTTTTTGAGTTTTTCTTCAAGTACGACAGAGGCAATAAACTGGTGCGTGTCATTGATAGAAATCACCGTTGCTTTGACGCCCAATGCTTTTGCTAAAAAGGCACCTTGCCGCACAACATTTTTTGAACTTTCAGAATTATCGACAGGAATCACAACGCGCTTGACGTTTTCCATGAATCTCTATCCATTCTTATGAATACTGTGTTAGATAATTAAATATTGCGACGACATCATAAAAACGCTATGCGTTCAACAATTGCTCGTAATACGAAGAGGTACCTGTTTCCAGTATTTCTTTAATGATGCGTTCTGTTTCCTTACCTACTCCTTTCAATTCCTGCAACCGCCCAACTCTTTCCGACACTGGAGTTGCTAACTGAGAAATTGCATAAGCTGCATAACTATAAGGAGACGATTGCCCTCTCAACTTGAGCAAATAGTCCAGATGCTCAAGCATAACAACGACGCGATCATTTTCGTCCAAAAAATCAACATATAACCTTGGAGGGATGCGTACTGGTATGTGATATTGTCTGACAACAGTGTAAAACGTTTTGTTGATCGATTGATAATAGGAATCGATGGCATTACCCCAGGCATCCCCTTTGTAGATGTGTGTATAGTCAACTAACAATTCAGGATAGTGCTGTTGTAACGTGTTTAAGAAATCGTGTTGTTGTCGCCCTTCCTTAAGCGTCATGCCACCAAAAATGATGAAGTCTATGCCAACGTCATGTGCGTCTTTGATGGTTTCTTGAAGAACAGAAGGGACATCGGTAACAAAGGGAATAACAGGAAGCAGAAACATGCCACAAGCAATCCCCTCTTTTCTCAATCGTTGTATTGTTTGTAATCTTTCTGTTGGAGAAGGAACACCCGGTTCAAAGATGGCGCTAATGTCATTATTGGTCGATGAAAAGCTAAAACTCACAATGGCTCTGTTTTGCTCATTAATCGTTTTAAGGAGATCAATGTCTCGCTCAACCAGCGTTGATTTGGTAAGGACATGAACGGGAAACTTTTTCTCATACAAAAGCTCAAGGGTTTTACGGGTCAACTCATACGTCTTTTCAGCAGGTTGGTAGCTGTCACCGACACCACCACCAACCATCACATAACTAGATTTAAACGGCAGACGTTTTCGTTTTGGATCAAGTTCTCGGGCAAGAATCTCGAGGGCGTTCACTTTAACTTCAACATCGGTTCCAAATTTTCCCTCAACATAATATCCCTCAGCCCGTCCATCACAGTACACACAGTTGTGCGTACATCCTCGGTAAAGATTCATACCATAACAAGAGACAAACCATGAGTCGATTTTTTTTCGTTTGCGCAATACTGATTTTGCTTGGATTTCTTTGATAGCCACGACACGAAACATTCCTTATGTATATTTATATCCATGCCCTGGTAAAGAAAGCAGACCACCCAGGATATCGTGAGTGGTCTTTACTCATATTGCGAATATGAAGAATACCCGTCGCTACTGCCTGAGGAGTGTGCCTTTAAAGAGAGACGTCGCACCATACCATGTTCGTACACAACCTTGGGGGTTTTTCGTTGTTTTACTAACTTCACAAGCTTTTGGGTATTTTTATTGAGTTTTGTTTGCCCCACGAGTTTCATCTCCCAAATCGTGTTATATAATATCTTGCATGGTTCACCTTTATATTCCTTTCGTTTTAACCAATTTTTTAATCATCTTTTTCGGCAATTATCGTGCAAAAAATGCTATAGAAATAAAAAGGAATAATGTATATACAAACATGGTTACAAAATGAACGAAAAAGACAAAGCAGAATTCCTCAAGGATTTCAAAGATGCGGACATACAAAAAAAACTGGACATGTGGTTCTATGCACTTACACAGGATGGTTTATGGGGAGAAATCCTTGCTGAGATGTCAGACATCGCCCAACATCTTACCCGTGGACAAACAGTTGCTGCAGAAGAATAATGAAAAGACACAGTGGTGAAAAGACACATGGATGAAGAAGGTAAAAAAGAGCTCATGGAAGAATTCAAAAAAGGGGATGGGGCAAAACGACTTGACCTCTGGGATTACGCACTGCAACAGCAGGTTTTATGGGAGGCAATTATTGCAGACATGCAAAATATTGCTCGAGAACAAGGCGTTGATAAGCAATTAGAAAAGTTAATTGATGAGGAAATGAAAAACGCCGAGTAGTTTTGTTGTTAACAATGGCCCTTATTGTATAAATGGTGTTTCATATGAAGGAAGGATACCTTCAACTCAAAATCGCTGAGCTAAATGATAAGTGTAAAGAGATTGAACGCCTCTTGTCCCTTGAACATGCAAACCTTTCACGCATACAAGAGAAGGTTGGCGAATACAAAGAAGTGATTAAAAAATTTCAACATCTCGATGAGTTTAAACAGCAATCTTTACGTGACATACAACAAGAAAACGACGTGCTAATAACAAAACATATAGATTCTGCATACAAACAACTTCATAAGAAACTACAAGAACTTGTTGAAAGTGACGTTAATAAAATAAATAAAACATTAGCTTTTTTACAAGAACGAAAGAAACTAATGGGGTATCAAAATAATGCACTGGAACAACAACAAAAAAATATAACATTTCTGCGTGAACACAACGAACTACTCATGATGAAGTTAGTCAATAGGCAAATATTGTCTGGTCAAGATGTTGCTGAGATGCAACGGCGAGCACAAAAGAAAGCAGAGATAAAAGAATAGATGAGTGTTATATCGGACATGCCGACACGCCATGCTTTTTAAGGTAATCCTGGTGATACTCTTCTGCAGGATGGAAGGTCAGTGCCTTTACAATTTGAGTAACAATAGGTTTGTCATAGATTTTTTGTGACACGAGTTTTTCTTTTGATGATATCGCTGCTTTTCTTTGTTGTTCATTATGATAAAAAATAACCGAGCGATACTGTGTTCCTTTGTCGGGGCCTTGGCGGTTATGTTGAGTAGGGTCGTGAATATTCCAAAAAATATCAAGAAGTTTTTCATAAGAAATTTTTGTTTCGTCATAGACTACATAGACAACTTCTGCATGCCCTGTATTGCCTGTGCATACTTCTTCATACGTAGGGTTTTTGAGCGTGCCCCCCATATATCCAACGGTTGTTTGAATAATACCATCAAGATGTTGAAATGCCACCTGAACGCCCCAGAAACATCCTGCTCCAAAGATTGCTTGTTGCATAGATCTTCATTACGATAACAACAAAAGAACTATTTTATGATTTGTGGTCAGTTAATGATACTCTCATTTTAAAGGAACCAATACTCATTTTTCATCTTTAAAAGGTGACCATTAATTTGGAGGCCCATTCCCCTGGCCGGAGTTGCCATTACCAGTCTGATTCGTTATGGTTACAATAATGATATCAGAATCTGTCAATTCGCCATCGCTAACAGTCAGTGTTACATGGTAGGTGCCCGATTCTGTATAGCTGTGATTTACGGTCGAATTCGTAGCCGTCGATCCATCATCAAAGTCCCATACAAAGGTAACATCATCTCCATCAATATCTATAGTGCCTGAGGCATCGAAGCCGATGGTTTCATTCACCATCGCCGACACATGATTTCCTCGGGTATCATTGACCACAATATCGATGGTGGGCTTTCTGTTTCCAATCATATTTTTCAACGTATTGTTGTCCTTGAGTTTTACCTGAGTACCATTGCCATAGTTGGTAATACGCTCATGATTGCGGAACCTCACTTTTGTCCCATTTGCATAGCTGACATTTAATTCACTAATGACAGGCAAGAGCGTATATTTCTCACCGCCACCATACACAAGAATAGAATTTTCAAGATCGATATCAACAGTAAACGTGTTGTTCCCCTCTTCAAGTTTAAACAATTGTTGAATCTTGAGTGTACCTGAAGGAACCTCGAAATATACTGTTTCATTCGTATCTTGTAAAACACCGGTTGCAGTATCAATAACAATCCATAATTTTGTATAATTCCCCACGTTAATTTCACCAATGCCCAACGTTTCTGTCAGATTATTCATATGTAAATACAAGAGATCTACGGTCGTGACATTGAGCGGAATATTTATCCATCCCGTTTCATTGCTATGCAATTTTACTTCAGAAAAGGTGATATTGACATGGATGAAATCGTCAGTTGGCACATCGCCAATACAAAATGAAGTGACAGAAATAGCTGTTTCGTCTTCTTGTTGCATTTCTTCTACACATCCACTTGTAAACACCAGCATACCAACTACAAGTGCCATACTAATAAACTTAAGATTCACTTCACTCACCGGCATCTAGATAGGTTTATTCTATAAAAATGTAACTTTGCATACAAGCATTCTAACAAATATCTCTCTTAGCATAGCAAAATACTAAAATATCCAGTGTATTCCACACTCCCAGTTCTGCGGGTGTGATCTAGGGGTTATGATTAGGGCCTTCCAAGCCCTCAGCCCGGGTTCGATTCCCGGCGCCCGCACTCATAAAGCAGGGGTAGCCAAGCCTGGCCAACGGCGCAGGACTTAAGATCTAATCATATTTAAGGGTTCGATGAGACATCCTGTCTCGAAGGAGTCCGAGGGTTCAAATCCCTTCCCCTGCATCTTTTTATATTTAAAATGAGAAACCACACTGTATGCAAATAAATAACCAAAATAAACAGAAAAGAAAGAAAAAGTAAAAAATAATGGATTTAGAACTAGATCAGAATATTTAGCACGCCAAGTATTCCTAATATTAGGACTACAATTCCAATTATTCCTTGGAACCCGCCTAGCCACTTGGCTACCTTTTCTAAAGACTTTCCTATTGCTGGGATTGCTGGCAGTATTCCAACTATCATGATTAAACCGGCAAATATTGCAAAGATGCCTTGTAGACCAAACTCTCCGGCCCATATGACATAGATTATTATTAGTATACCAATTATCGTATCAAATCCGCCCAGCCATTTTGCAAATTTTTCTAGATGTTTTCCCATGAATGGTACTGCTTCTAAAAATCCTACGCAGAGTACCAACCCCGCTATAACGTTTATCCATTCTATCATAGTTCTTTACCTCCAACCCAAATATATCTCTTGTTTAACAATAAATTATTTCTTTATATACATTTCTATCATAGTGAGTTGAACCTGAAGTGCGTATTGCTTCCGTTACGCGTATAATGTGATACAACCTTAAGTTTTATAACCATCAAGCATATATGTGGTAAATACGAAGTGTGGAAGGAGAGATGCATGGCTGAAAAAGAGTTATGTAGGATTGGCATAGAAGAACTAGACACTCAGCTCGGTGGAGGGATACCAATTGGCAATACGGTATTAATGGTTGGCAGTAGCGGTTCAGGAAAAACAACAACCTGTATGCAGTTTTTGATCAACGGAGCCAAACAAGGAGAGCGTGGTGTCTTTTTTACGATTACTGAACCTCTGTTTAAACTAACCAAAAATATGGCTGGTTTTGATTTTTACGATAAAAAGCTTATTGAATCAGGCATGGTCAATCTTATCGACTTACGAATCATCAGTGAGCGGCTGGGATTAGATACCGAAAAATACAGTGTCGAAGATGCAAGTGCACTACTCGATATCTTGCGAGATATAGCTGATGAACTGAATGTCAAGCGACTGGTCATAGATTCTATTACCGCATTGTGTTATCGACTGCAGACTCGGGAAATGATTCGAGATTTTATCTTTAAGTTGGGATCATCACTTGCGGCTATGAGCTGTACAACCTTTTTAACGTCAGAAGTTCCGCCTCAGGTGTTTCAATATTCACAATATGGTATCGAAGAGTTCATTGCAGATGGAATTATCTTTTTAGGTGACGTAGATAGACAAGGCGATCTTATTCGAACCTTGCAAATTGTCAAAATGAGAGGGACTGCACACAGTCGAACAAAATCTGCCATGAGCATTTCCTCAAAAAATGGCATCGAATTGGCACCGTTACTCAAATCAACCAGGTGAAACGTCAAATGGCAAATACCTTAATTGACGGATTACAGGAGCGAATCTCAAACGCCATTAAAATCAACCAATCAGTGGGCATTATTCTGCCAGGTAACAACTATGCCGATTTAATGCAAGCACTTTTTAAACATATGAGAAGCAAACCAGAGGATGCCTGGGCGTATGTAGCAATTACTCGCCCCTATGATGATGTAGTAAAGCAATTTGGTAATTTTGCAGAATTGCGAAACGTACGTTTTATTGATTGTATCTCTCAAGCAGCAGGAATCTCTAAAACAGACCCTCATTGTACATTTATCGAAAGCCCCGCATTGCTTGAAAAACTCATTATGGAAATTATGGATACATTTAGAGGGCTTGATGAAAATGTTGATAAATATTTAGTAATTGATTCGTTAAGCTCTCTACTCATTTATAATGACGCGCAATTAGTCACTGAATTTTTTACACATCTGACCAACAGAACGCGACTGGCAGGTGTGCATACGGTCTCACTGGTGGTTGAAGAAGAATCAAATGAGAACATTAACAAAATCATTTACTTGAGAAGTGACAAAATCATCAAAGTGAGAGAGTCATTCATTTAAAAGAGGGATATCGATGGGAGAACCCTTTAAAAAAATAGCATCATCAGAAGACCATATGGTATGGTTGACGCAGCCAAAGGAACTTGAAGAATTGCTCAAAAGACGGGAGGTTGCATTTGAGGTAGCGCAAGGAAAATTGAACGATAGTGGAGGTAAGATTGAGACAGCCATACAAACGGCAGAGGCATTTGGTCGAGGGATTTTTGCTGAATTCATCAACAACAACGCAGACTACCCAACGATGAATACGTGGTTGACGCCTGTTGTTGAACATGTACTTAACCCTTTAGGGACAGGGGCAATTTTTACTAGCATCACTGAGCAGGAAGCAACATCGCGCATTTTCCGTTGTCCATTACATGAAAACGCACGGGACCCACACATGGCATCACTTTTTACCTATGGATTTCTACGGGGCATGCTTCTAAGCGCCTTTCCTCAAGGGGAACTCTTGATGAAAAGCAGCATGGCTCATGGATCGCCTACCTTAGATTTTACGTTTAAGACGCGGTCAAATAGTACTGAACGGGGGGAGCGAGAACGAGTGAAACAACTACACTATCATCATGGAAATCAGAAGAACAAAGAAAAATGACTACCGAAGAATTTGTGAGCACCGGCATCGAAAAACTCGATAAGTTATTAGAGGGAGGCATACCTCGAGGATTTACAACCATCATTATGGGAACTCCTGGAAGTAGCATTGAAATTTTAAGTAAACAGTTAGCAAGCATTGGAAAAACAGTTTATATTACTACTGAAGAGACGGAGAAAGAAGTAAAAGACACCATGGAGCGATTTGGGTGGGGCCACTCAGATATTGAGTTTGTTGACATTGCCTCAAAGTATTCGCAAAATGTGATTCAAGGGGAACAGCGACGAGTAAGCGTCTATGAACAACGGTCAAAACTCAAGCTCAAAGAGCTCATTGAAATTGGATCATCAGGCATGCCCCCCCTTGTAAGAGGCGAAGAAGATTTCTTGGCCATTCTATCGAATAAAATAAAAACGGCCACCTGTGAAAAAGTCGTCGTTAATTCACTTGATTTTTTTCTGAGTCAGTTTTCTCAGGAGGAGGTCTTTCGCACCATCCATGCATCAAAAATTGGTAACCTCCAGCATAAAGGGGCCCTATTTATCGTCATGACTCGCGGCATTCACGGTGACATTTTTGAGCGGAAAATGGAGGGAGTTGCCGATTGTGTCCTCGAACTCGAAGTACTCCAGAAGGGATCGACCTTTGAGCGGTTTTTGGCAGTTAAAAAGATGAGAAACTATGCCAAAAAAATTGGCATAGCTCGATATGTTATTGACAGC
>Ga0180433_10000431_pt1 | contig 71680 bp, 57 predicted proteins | sample SS_ome_8_FD_132980 | JGI IMG/M metagenome (GOLD analysis project Ga0180433, IMG submission 132980) | Hypersaline lake sediment archaeal communities from the Salton Sea, California, USA - SS_1_D_1 metaG | ecosystem: Environmental > Aquatic > Non-marine Saline and Alkaline > Hypersaline >...
ATATACCGTGTTGCGCTAAGTGGCGTCCCACGTGGTGAGGTTTTCCTTTATATGTTTTGCTGCAGGTTATGCATTTCCAGGAGTTATCATAAATTTCTATGTAGCCTTTATATTTACTATTTTTACCTCTGTTTGCAGTTTCTTCTTTTATTTTGTGGGTTTGTAGGTGCTTTTTTGCATCCCTTGGTTGGCCATAAAATCTTTTATCACACTCTTTGCATACCCATGAATCTATATAAAGATCCATATGTTTTTTGTATTTACCATTATATCTTTGGTAGCCTTTTTTTTCTTCCTCTTTTTCTTCAGAGCTAGAGCTTGAACTACTTTTATCTTCTTCTAGAGGTGCATCAACTTCGTCTTTTTCTTTTTCTTTTTCTTTTTCTTCGTCAGCATGTGTGTGGTTATAGTATGTATCATCGTTTTCGTTTGGAGGGAGCATTGTTGTTGGTCTAGTTGCATACAGGTCTTCTTCTAGCGATGGTTGTATTATGTTTGGAAAATCAAAGTCATCAATTATTTCTGTTTGGTCATATGCTTCATTCTTGGCCCTTTCATCATGTTTGTTTAGGCTCTGGGGGGTAAATGTTTTATAGTTAAAGTCTTTGTTGTGACAGAGTTTAATGTGTTTGATAATGTCATTGCCGTCTTCTTGAGGTTGTGCGTTGCACCTTTTGTAGGGACAAATATAGTATCCACATACGGTTGGAAATTTTTTATATGCTGTACCAGTTGTATACTCATTATCGCTGTCTTCATCTTCAGATATATGGAAATGATCTTCTTTTGAGGATTGCTTTTTCTTTTTTTTAGATTCTTTACGCCTGTGGGTAAGAGTATAGAGATGATCTTTTTTTCTTATTGGTGAAAAAGCCCTCGTATCCTCTTCTGTTGGAGAATCTAGAGTAAGTTGCATGCCCTTTTTTTCTTGTATCATAGCGAAAGGGTTTTGTATGTTTAAAGGATTAACGTTTGATTCCATAGCTACTGTGTAGGGTGTAATTGCTATAATGATTAGCAGCAGTAATTTATATATTTTCTTTTTAATCATTATTTGTCCTTATATATTACGTTTTCTTTTTTTTCTTTTTTTGCCTACATCATGATGTTTGCGTTTTCTTTTGCAACCGGTCTTTCTTTGGGGATTATATGTTTTATAGTTAAATGTTTCATCGTGATGTTTTTTTATGTGAGACACGAGGTCTTTGCCGTTTATTTGAGGCTTTACACTACAGTTTTTGTATGGGCAAACGTAACATTCTTTAACCTTTGAAAACTTTTTATAAGTTTCATATTTTTTAGGTATAACAATCTCGTGTTTTAGCAAATGTCTTCTTGCATTTTGAACACCTTTTTCAAAAAATTCTTCTTCGCATACTTGACATACCCATGAGTGCTCATAGACATCTATATAATCTTTACAGGCTCCCCTGTATTTTCTTTTCTTGCGATATGTAGGTTCTTCGCTTTCGCTATAACTTTCGCTACTATCTTTATCGGAGCTAGAGCTTTTGGTTTCTTTATAGTTTTTTTCATCATTTTTTTCTTCTTTAGAGTTAGGGGTTAAGTCTTCTTGATTGTTTTCGTCTTTATCGCTAGGAGTTAGCGGGGTATTTAAGCAGAGCTGGAGGTTGCATTTTTTTGTTGCGGTAAAAGGGTTTTCTATGAGAAGGTGGTTCATAGCAATTGTGTGATGCGCATTTGTTACAATTATTAACCATAATATATATATTTTTTGTGTAGTCACTTTTTTACCTTATATAGTTCTTTTTCTTTTTTTTCTTTTTTTGCCTATATCATGATGTTTGCGTTTTCTTTTGCGACCGGATCTTGGTGTATCTACTATTGTAGCACCAAGAGGTTGTGTTGGATCATATGTTGTTAGGTCAAAATCTTCATCATGTTCTTTGTGTATATGATGTACAACCATATTGCCTCTTTTTGATGCATATTCGCAAAGGCGGTAGGGGCATTTTAGTTTGTTTTTTTCATTTCGTTCAAGCTTGCTATATTTTGTATCTTTTTTTCTTATTACTAAAAAAATACCATGGGTTGATAGATGTTCTCCGACATTATTCACGGGAAGTTTAAATGTTTTTTTACAAGTATCACACTGCCAATGATGCTTTGTAACGGTTATATAATCTTTGTATTTTCCTTCATATATACTTTTTTTGTCTGTGGTTGAGACTAAAGGTTTTGATGAAGATTTATTCTTTTTTCTTTTTCTTTTTGGTATAAGTTTCTTCTTTTTTATATTTCTTTTTTCCGTAGGCACTATATTTCTTGGTGGAGCGGCTGGTGGTATGAGTGTTGTTTGCGGGATTGCAAACCCTTCTTGGTGTTGTTTTGGTTGTGTCGATTGTTCGTTTTGGTTTGACTGTGGTTGATAATAAAAGCCATATTGTGTTTCTCTATGTAGTTTTTCTTTTAAATCAAATGCAAGTAAAGCAGCAAAGCCGAAATCAGGAATTCCTGAAGTATTTGGGTCTTGCTTCATGGTGTTGGTTTGATGAAACAGTGTACTGCTTATAATCAAACAAAGCAAAATAATGTTATTTTTTACCATAGCATTCCATATTTGTTGTTATGTAAAAGTTTTTCGCCAAAAAGAAGGGCTTTTTTTAGTATAATTTGCCATTTTTATTTTTATTTGTCAACCGGTCCGGGCGTTGTTTGTGCGTTCATAATACCCTTGACCTATAGCTTTGTTAGTGTTGCTTTCCCCTTTGAATGGGCCTTTTGGGGATATGTTGCCTTATTAGCTATATCTTGCGATTATGTTTTTCTTTTTGGTGCTTTTTAAATTCTTGCAAATTAGTTGTTGAAAAATCGCATTTGTTTCCACAGGTATAGGTGATATTGCTAAAACCATGGTATTGTTGTCTCTGAGGACGACTATGTCCATAAAGGTCTTCGAGGGCTTGTGGACTAGGTATTGAGTTTTTTGTGTGTTTTTTTGCACTATATTGGTTGTACCCCAGTTCTTCTCTGAGTTGTTCCAAGGTTTGATTTTTATACATAGTATGTGTTTTGTAGGTGATGATTGCAACTGCAAGTAATATTGTTATAGATAAGATATTTTTAACCATTTTATAGCCTCCATTAAGAATTTGGTATCATTTTTAGGGTCTATATCCTTAGTGTCGTTAAGACTTTTTTAGTTTTACACAACTATGCTTATTAGTCAAATGTTTTTTGAGTTAGTTTTGGCAATATTCTAGTTGTAACTTTTGGGGGTGTGGGGATTTATACCAATATTCCTTGTCCAAGGAACTTTTGTTTTAAATGAGGGAACTTTTTAAAGGGTATTTGCCGTCCTCGGGAGGTTTTTTCAAGATATCCTTTGCGTAAAAGAAATGGCTCGTAGACTGTTTCAATGGTGTCCTTATCTTCTCCAATTAAAGATGCAAGTGTATCTAGTCCAACTGGACCACCATTAAAATTAATGACTATTTTTTCCAAAATTAAATTATCAACCTTACTCAGGCCCTCGTGATCGATGCCTAAGAAGGCCAGAGATTCCTTTACAAATGATTCATCTGCAATGTTTTTATTTTTGACTTGCGCAAAATCCCTTACTCGTCGGAGTAGTTTTTTTGCTATCCTTGGAGTTCCTCGTGAGCAGTTGGCAATTGCTAGGGCTGATTCAAATGATAATGTGATCTGTAAAAAGGTTGCAGATTGGAGTAGTATCTCCTTTAATTCTTCATTATTATAAAAATCTAGTCGTTCGGTAATGCCAAAGCGGCTTCTTAATGGGGCAGATATCATGCCAGACTTTGTGGTTGCTCCGATGAGGGTGAATGGGTGGATAGGGAGGTTGATAGATTTTGCTCCCGCACCTTGACCAATGATTACATCTATGCGAAAATGCTCCATTGCACTGTACAGAACTTCTTCAACTGAAGTGGGCATGCGATGTATTTCATCGATAAAAAGAATATCTTTAGCTTCTAGACCAGAGAGTATTGCTACCAGGTCTCCTGTTCTTTCCATCATTGGACCGCTACAAATTTTTATGCCAACATCCATTTCATGTGCCATAATTTGGGAAAGGGTTGTTTTTCCTAATCCCGGAGGACCAAAGATAAGCATGTGATCCAGAGGCTCATTTCTCATTTTGGCGGCTTGTGTATATATCTTTAATTTTGTTTTCAGGTCAGTTTGCCCTAAATATTGATCAAAAGATTTAGGCGTAAAATCAAATGTATGTTCTTCAGGTGTTTCTTGTAAATGTATTATATCTATGCTTTCCATTATACAAAACCTTTTTGTAACGGACAGTTTGTATTCCCTGCGTCAGGTTTAGGGTTGGATTTTCACCTTTTAATAAACTCAAAAGGGACCAAACTTAGGACGAACGGAAATTATAAGCGCTTTTTATAAAGATAAATGTATATTATTTTAAAAATAGTTACTAGCTTTTATTTGAAACGATACCTATATGATATGTAATATAGCATAGTTATTTAACTGTTTTGCATTTGTATGCTATTTAAAAATCCAAGGGATACAAATGTTGTCCATAAGTTGCTTAAACCATAACTCATTAATGGTAAAGGCATGCCAACGACAGGGAGGAGTCCTGTTATCATGAACATATTTATAATGGTAGCAATAATAATGTGTAAAATGACTCCTGTAGCAAACAGTTGTAAAAATGGAGAGTTGAGCCGAATAATAATATAAAACATACGTAAAAATAAAAGAGAATAGAGAAATATTACAAATAATGCGCCGGCAAATCCAATTTCTTCACATAACACTGAAAAGATAAAGTCTGTTCTGCTTTCAGGTAAAAAGAGTAGTCTGTTTTGTGTTCCTTTTAAAACACCTTTCCCCCAAAGGCCTCCTGAGCCGATTGATATTTCAGATTGCTCTATTTGGTATCGTTCTTTTTCTTTTGTGCCATACCCTAAGAATGTTGAAACGCGTCTTTTTTGGTAAGGCTTGAGCATTCGCCAAGAAAGTGGGGCGGTAACAAGAGTTATTATAAAAATTGACATGAAAAATTTTTTTCCTAAGCCAGCCAGCCAAAAAAGAATGAGCCCGGTTAAAACCAGAAGAATACCGGTTCCCAGGTCTGGTTGCTTTAAAATTAAGAGAAAGCTTATTGTTAGAGTAATGATGAGTGGAATAAAGTCTCTGAACGTAAAATCGAATGTGTCTTTTTGTGTTTTTAAAAAGTATGCAACAAAAATGGGAAAAAACAATTTTGCTAGTTCAGATGGTTGCACCTTAAAAAAGATTAAATTGATCCATCGTTTTGCACCCATACCGATGCTGCCTTTTATAATGGTAAAGACAAGCAATCCGATAATTAAATAATAGATAAAATACCCCAACCGCATGAGTTGTCGATGGTCAACAAAACTAAAAAAAATATAAAAGAGGCTTCCTGTTACAAGCCCGAATAGTTGTTTTTTAAAAAAGATTGAATAAGGTTGCCCGGTCTGGTAGGTAGAACTATAAATAAAGAGAATTCCTAACGCCGATAGGAGCAGCGTTAAAAAAAAACTTAGCCAATCAAAATGCTTTATAATGCGTTTATGTATAATGAACATACAAAATATTTCTCATTTATTTATTGATAAATAATTTTATTAAATCATAATTAAAAATATAAAAATAATTAAAAGATAATACTACTTATTTTTATATACATTAAAGTAACATATCATATTTATTAATCCAAAAGGAGAGGAGTTTGACATATGGTGTATATTGCTAATGTAGCATTGGCTGTTTTTATGGCAAGTTTTATTGCGGCGTTGGCAGGTTTTGGAGTTTCAACGATTCTGATTCCTGTGCTTGCAATGTTTTTACCGCTTCCTGTTGTATTGCTTTTGGTAGCACTTATTCGTCTAATGCTTAATCTCTGGCAGTTTTTTTTGACCAAACGCGATGTAAACTGGAAGGTTGTGATCAACTTTGGTTTAGTTGGAGCAATAGCGAGTTTTTTTGGAGGTTTAGTTGTTGCTTATCAACCGCAATTTGTTATTCGCCTTTTGGGGGGATTTCTTGTTTTTTATGTGATATTTCTTTTCTTTAATCCCACTATTCGAATAAAACTGAAATATATGGCTGCTGTTATTGGTGGGGGAATTAATGGTTTTTTTGCAGGTGTATTTGGTATGCGTGGCGCATTGCAATCAATGTTTTTGTCTGCATTTAGTTTGCCGGTTAGAGCCCATGTAGCAACGTTGTCCTTTATTGCTTTGATAATAGATTGTGCTCGTATATCTGCGTATTGGATAGGAGGCGTTCGTTTTTCGGTCAATCTTTTGTATATTATACTACTTATCCTGCCTGTTTCTTTTATTGGTATTACGCTGGCAAATTATGTGTCAGGAAAAGTTTCGCAACGTATCTTTCGGTTTATAGTTGCATTTTTCTTGTTTTTAATCGGTATTAGATTTTTAATTTGGGGAACAGGCTACATCTTTTAATAAAAAAAGGATGCGGTTTTTTTTCCTAGTTTATAGAGTTTTTCATAGCCCTCAAGATACTTGTTAATTAATTTTTTATCTTGAGGGTCTTCTAATATGTTTTTTCTCGTTCCGACTAAGGCGCCGGCCATTGAGGCTATGCTATCACTATCTCCAGGAGTATTTACTCCAAGTGCAATTGCATTTTTTATGTTATTTGGACAAAGAGCAAATGTGTATACGGTTGCCGCAATAGCATCGTGAGCTGCCCACCCTAAATATTTTTTGAATAATGGCTTTGATATTGAGAGCTTATGTGCAAAGCTGTTCTTTTTTTTATCTAGTAAAGCTTTTTTGTTTTCTAACGCGGTGTTATATGCATCGGCCATTCGTTTTGCCGTATCTGTGTCATATCTTTTTGCTGCTTCAATCATTTTTTCAACAATAAGATCTACTTCTTTTCCTTGTAAAGAAAGTGCGGTTCCAACTGCCATAGCGGCACATGCAGCGAGAGATAATGGAGCACCATGCGTAATTTTTGAATGTTCAACTGCCCATCTTTCTGCTTTTTGAGGGTTGTCGGCAAAGATAAGACCAAAGGGATGTGCTCTCATAACTGAACCACAGCCACCGCCTGTTTCATTCACTCGCCACCAATAAGGTGTATCTGTTTTTTCTTTGTTTATTTTTTCTTCTAATCGATAACAACTTTTAAGGCATGTGCTGCCAGGTGCTCTATAGCCCGCAGCCCAGCCGTTGGGTTTTTTCATTTTTGTGACAAAATTTATAGCAATGGTATCCATTGTTTTTTCTTTTGTCCAGTTATGTTGTTTTGCTTTTAAAAGAGCTTTTAATACAATTTTTGCCATTGCGGTATCATCTGTATAGCGGGCAATTTTTTTATTGTCTTGGATAAAAAAGTCTTTGTCTTTAAAATCTTTAAAACTTCTGATGCCATCTGGATGATATTTTTGCAATATCTTTTCAGTGCTATAAATGAATTCCGTTGGTTTTCCTAAAGCATCCCCAACCGCTCCGCCGAGGATAGAGGATATGATCATATCCGTTTTTTGGGGTATTGTAGGTTGTTCTGCGTGAGAAAAAAGGCAAGATAACATAGTTAGAAGACTACATAAGATATTCATTTGTTTTACTTTCATAAGATTACCTCCTAATAATGGGTTTATTTGCCTTACCGTAGCATAGGTTGATAACTTTGTAAAAAGGCGTGAGCATATAAATATGCAAGGTATTAATGGCATTTAGTCATTATTTTGGCCTTTTGAGATATGGGTCTTGTTTTGCTATGATAAGGTCATTACAGATGTAAAACAGTATAGATCTATATTTTGGAGGATAAAAAATGGTGGTTTCTCGGTTAAAAAAGTTGTTGATGCTTGGTGTCCTTATTTCTTTGTTTGCTTCACATTATAGTTTTTGCATGGAACAAGACCTTTGTGTTAAGCGTCAGGATATACCTACCTCTAATCTTTCGATGCATTCATTTTTCGATAATACGATTTTGTATCATTTGTTAGGTGGCATGGTGCTTGTGGCAGGAGCGTGGGGAATATATTCCTTATTGCAGAATTTATTTTCGGATGATTATGCAACATTTTTACAGTGGAAGCGAGCATGTGATCGATTACCCATGTATCATCAGATGCAACCAAACCAAAGAAGGCGTTATATTCATACTGCATTAACAAAAGAAGAATTTGAAAGAGTGATGCGGTTGTTTGTAGATGCGGTAAGACAGAGTGGTTTTGGGCAACAGCAATATTGGTTGAATAATATTGCGCCCGATAGACGATTTTATGGGTTGGCTGGAGTTGCAAAAAAATTATTTGTACAGAAATTAGTGTTGTCTCATAATAGTAAAATTGCAATTCATGCTGATGTGCATGGCGATATTCATTCTCTTAATGCATTTATAGCCGATCTTGCGGCCCAAGGATATATGCGAGTAGGTGATCCATTTTATATACAAGATCCAAATTTTTATATTGTTTTTTTAGGTGATTATACCGATAGGGGTTCTTATGGAGCCGAGTGTTTGTATACTGTTATGCGTTTGAAGGCCCAAAATCCAAATAATGTTATTTTATTGCGAGGTAATCATGAAGATGGAGCTATGAATGCTAATAATGCATATGGAGGATTTTGTCGTGAACTGAGAGCTAAATTTAATTACGGGTTGCGGGAGGTATTAGATAAATTGCAAGGTGTTTATAATCTATTGTTATCGGCAGTATTTGTTGGTTCTGGGGATGCAGCACATAAAGATTTTGCCTTATTATGCCATGGTGGCTTAGAGCCACGATTTGATCCGCGACCGTTATTGCGTGACGCTGAACAAAATAGGTATCAATGGATTGATAGGCTTGATGCTTCTTGGATTAATTCTGCTGTATTAGATGATGCAACTATGAATAGACGCGTTTTTTCTCCCCTCGGTGTTTCTGGTGTTGGATTCATGTGGAGTGATTTTATTGTAGATGATGGAATAGCTATGTCTGAATATGTACATGGAAGAGGATATAGATTTGGCAAACCATTTGTGCAAGAATTGTTGCGTCTTTGTAGTACAGCACAAAATGCATTGCGTGTTGTCTTTAGAGGGCATCAACACAATGAAGCGATGATACAAGCTATGTTGCAGAATCATGGAATATATAATGCTTGGTCTAACAATCAATGGTCTGGAGTTGCAGGGGAAACGATATTGCTTGGTCAAGATGATAATGTTTTCACTTTAAATGTTTCACCGTGTTCAGTCTATGGAGATAGATTTGGATATACTTATGATACGTATGCAGTGCTGAGATTTGCCCCAAGATTTACTCAGTGGAGAGTTGAGCCTCATAATGTAACGGTTTTTAATTAATTTTGAATTATTTAACGCTTACATTATACATAAAGTGTATATAATTTTTGTAGAATACATCAAACCATTTTTTGATACAAAAATAAGAAATACTTTCAAAAATATATGGTACTGATTTATAGTGTTAAAGTCTGTATGAAACATTTTAAATTGGAGAGTCTCTTTTGGGAAAAAAATGGTTCTTTTTTATTGGTGTATGCCTATCTTTTCTACCAATTGCTTGTATGAAAAAACAAATAATAAATCCAGAGAAAAAGGAGAAAAAAAAGCAAAGCTGTAAAAATGATTTGTTGAACCTGGATCTTAGTGTGGACGCTTCTATTCCGACATCCAATATGAATTCTGCTCAAAAAAATCTGCAAAAAAAAATATTTGTTTTAGGTAGAGAGGATACTCTTGAAGATGTAAAGCAAATGTTTGTAAAAAAGCAGAATAAATCAATCCATTTTAAGAGTAATTTTGGTTTATTTGAATCTCCAAAAATGGAGGAAAAATCGAAATGCAAAGAACGTCCTCCGTTTTCTTTAGAAAGGTGGTTACAAGGGAAGTTTATTCATTATAAATATATAGATATCACTTTTTCACAAAGAACGCCGAGTTTGAGTGGGGAAGCATTTGTAGAAACATTGAAAACATTTTTAATGGTGATGAAAAAAAAACGTTGTTTGGGCGATCAGGAAAAATGGTTAAAAAAAAGGGTGCCTGAATTTGTGTTACATATTGATGAGTATGTTGGATTTGATTTTAAGTATAAATTTTTTGTGCAAAAAGTTATATATACGCCGGGCGATCAATTTTATGATTTATCTGATCGGCATGGTGATATATTATATCTTAATGCTTTTTTTAAAAGACTGAGCGAAACAAAGATTATTGATGATTCTTTAGTGATAGTACAAAAAAACAAAAAATTTGTATTTACGGGAGATTATACAGATCGTGGAGGATATAGCATGGAGGTGCTTGATTTTCTTTTGCGATTTAAAATAGCTAATCCTGATAATGTGTTTTTGTTACGGGGAAATCATGAAGATTATAGCATGAATAGAGGATATGAATTGGCCGAGGAGTTAAAAAAGAGATGTGGAGGATCTATGCAAGTGGTTGAAGAGTTGTTGCCAAAGGTGTACAACTTTTTACTTTCAGCTCTTTTTGTCGGTGATGGAGATATCTTTGATGTATATTGTCATGGTGGTTTGGAACCCGGCTATAATCCGTTACCATTGTCTGAAGATAACAGAGCTTGTTTATATCAAGAGATAACTGAGTTGAATCTTGCTTGGTTGGGTGAAGAAATTATTAAAGAATTAGAAGAAAAATTAGGTATAGATTCATTTTTTTATACAACTATTCCAACAAGGCCTATGGAAGTAGGGTTTCTCTGGAGTGATTTTGCCGTGTTTTTTCAAAAAAGTAAGAAAGAAACGGGACGAGGGTATATATATGATATGAAACTGGTCGAGATAATATTCGATAAAGGTCGAATAAGTAGAGGCTTTAGAGGACATCAGCATGCGGGTATGATGTTAGATATGATGGTGCAAAATAAAGGGTTATACGTTTCTGGGTCGAATATGCAATGTAAAGAAGGCGAAGAGATCTTAGTTGAAAAAATTGGCCGCATTATAACCGTTAATACCTCACCTGGGTGGGGGTTGGGCGATTTAGAAGATTATGATTATGATACGCATATAATTGTGACTTATCCAGAGAGATTTGCAGAAAGAACATTGAGAGTGTGTCATGTGAAGTTAAAATAATCTTGAATTCAAATTGTAAAGTGTTCTGTTTTTATTTATATTCTACAACATGAAGTAATGGAGAAAATTTTTAACAAAGGGTGAGTGATGAATAAAAAAAGAATACTTCTTTTTTGTATACTACTATTTTCTTGTGTTGCAGTACAGGCTACCGTTAATTGGCATAATACGACTATAACAACCGATGTGGTTGATGAAGATATAGATATTGTTGGTACCAATATTCTTGATGGAGGTATTCATGTTAAAGCAATAACACAGGATGTGAGAATTGCGGTAACTCATAATGATTCTGTGTTATCCGGACCGGCGACGGGGGAAGTGCAGTTGTATCTTGAACTGGAGAACAATAATAGTATTATATTTCATTTAGATTATGATCTGAAATTTAGAGGTTCTAGTGATGGCGTCGATTTATTAGTAGTGGTAAAAGGTGAAGGTAATGTGTTTTTTCATTTGCGAGGCGGGAAAAAACTTCTGTTTACTTCAGATGGAGCAAGTGGGGGTACAAGATTTTTTGTATGGTGTCAAGGAACGAGTCCTAATCCTCTTATTCTTATCCCAAATGTTATATTTTCTTATCCTGGAGCTTCATCCTCTTTGTTTCCTAATGTAGATGAATCTATAGAAGTAGTTGTGGGCCCAAAATCATTGATGAGTTATATTGCCTTAGAGACAGGTATGGATTTAGTGGGAGGTCTGACCTTTAATGGGCTTAATTTGGGAAAAGGGCGTTTAGTTTTACGAATAGAAGATACCGGTGGGGTATATGTTGGTGGAAATGAGGTTGATGATGTTGTTGATCCAATATTAGAAAATATTCATATGGATATTCCTGCAGGAAGCCCATGGTTTGTGGTAGGGCATCAAGGATTGCCTTGGGCGCAAAATGATCGCGGCTCTTTGTTAATTCTTAATCATAATAAAACGTTTTCTGATCTTCTTGCCAATCCGTGGCGTCAAAATCCAAATCCTTTTACCGGAAAACGGTATGGTTTTATTGCAGGACCCAATGCGTCGGTTGTTATCAGTAATGCGTATATGGATTATGTCGGACTTGCCAATAATATTTGCCCTCAACCAGATATACCAGAAGATATTTTACAGGGTAGATTGGTAACTGAAGTTGTAAAAAAAAGAAACCCTTCTGCTTTTGTTGTAGATGGAAGTGCTGATCCGGCTCTTGATCCAGTTCTTATTGCATTTCAGTTGAATAGTGGATTATATTTTAGATCTGGTATCGATAAATATGGAAATATAGATGAATACGATTCTGAAGGGAATTTTTCATTTGTTGTTGGTAATAATGCGATAACACTTGGGATAGGAGAGATAGTTTTTGATGTTGAAGGACCATTGGTTTTCGATGTTAATACAGACTTTATGACTCCAGATTTTATAAATAAAGCGCCAGGGGTAATCAATATACTTTCTTTAGAAACAACTCCTATTGGGAGTAAGTTTGTTCCATCAATGCCTGTCTGGCCTATTGAGTTACCCGGAAATGAATTTACATTGAATAACTATTTTGCGCCAAGTAGGACATTTTCAAAAGATTTGGTAGGGAATTATGTTACCTATAACAAATCAGCGTTTTTGTTCAATAATACTATATATGCAACGTGGCTAAATTTTTTACATACAGATGAGCTGCATAAGGTTTGTGAGAATAATGATGTTATTTCTGAGTCGGCATATGTGGGGGGCGAAACGTTTACATTAGATACCAGCGTTGCAAAACCAGCCGTTACTTCTTTCAACTCTCATTTATATATACATACAGATATAGCGTTTACGGGTCTTGATTTGTTATATTCCAATGAGTTTAAATCTAAATATTTAGAATATGATCCGACAGTAGCCCCACTGTATACCTTTAATCGTAGCACGGTTCAGTTTTTTGGCAATGGATACAAAGTTGATGATGGCTCGGGTCGAAATATGATTTTTGGAACACAAATAGGATCAACCGCCTGTGATGGATGTTCTGTTATCAATAAAGATGCCCATCTTGATATATTCCAGACAAGAGAGCAGATACTTTTAGCAACAGATGTGCGTGAACTCAAATTTACTTTGCTAACCGGTTGCAATAATGATGAAATAACAGAAAATATAGATTTTGTTTGCGGTACCTGCAAAGATGAGCCTTCAACGCATACCATATACCTTGGAAACTCGAGTAATATATCAATTGGTTCATATAAAACAGAATGGGAATATCCATTATTTCCAATTTTTAGTATCGCAGGTAATTTTTTGGTATTTGGAGCCAGAGGTGGACCATCGGGTAACGTGGCAATGAGTGGTGCTACCGGAACGGGAGCAATATTTGTAGACCGATATGGAAAAATACAGATTGAGCCATGTTGCCGAGCATGCATGGGGACGATGGTGGTAAAAAGTCCTGGTGGCGAAATTGATTTACCACCATCACAAGTTTCTTTTGGAAGGCGTTTAGGAATATCAGATTGGAAGCTTGATCTAAGGGTGTAACAAAAAGGATAATGGATTTTTATACAAAATTGTTACTCATAAGATGTATATAATGGGTAGTCAGGATGGGCAGAGGTGAAAATATTGTTACTGACCGCCTATTTTAGGAAATCTGAATTTTCGAATTCGCGTTAAACTTAGAAGAAGGGCTTAATGAGTCGGTTGATGAACGTCATGAAGTATCTGAGCATTTTTTATATGCTGCAGGGGAATCGCCCTTATTTGAACAAGCTGAGTTGCGCCTTAATACTGATATTCTGTCGACAGAAAAATATGTGTTTGAGATGCCATAATATCTTTTATAAGTACTCAGGGTTCAAATCAAATGGGTCAGGCAAGTAATCATATTGATCTTGAGTGTCGATAACACCATATTCATCAAATATAATTTTATAGTATTCATATTGTAGATTGGTTTGGCGCATGATATTCCATATTTTTTTATACAAGGCAAGATAGAAGCCTGCTCGTTCTTGTTCTATTATTTGCCAGCTTTGTTTGCCTACATCTTGAATTTTCATTAACACATTCCAACTGTTTTCACTGACGATGTCATTTGTTTTATTTGCTTCAATAAATGAGTTGACTGCAACTTTAGGGAGATATTCATAGAGAAAGTCAACAAACTGTATGGCTTTTTCATAGCCGCTGCGCAATGACTTTGAATGATAAAAAAGATTTCCAACGTAATGCCTGATATCTGCTAATGATTGGGCAACTGCTGCCTTTGAGCGTTGCCTCATGTCATGGGCCCCATTTTGAGCATTTACCGTTGAGAGACAGTTTCCATATATGATATATTGTACGGCTTTGTCATATGTTTTGCTCATTTTTTGATGCATATCATGCTCAAGCCAGAAATTTGCAACCATATGTCTTTTTGCGGTTTCAGGAATTTCGTGGGGGATTTCTTTTGATGGATCAAGTCTTGTTTGGGCAATATTTTGCCAGCCATTCCAAATATTTTCCAGTGTTTTGATTGCCGTTGATTGTGCTTGTAAGGTTAGGTATGATCGTTGAAATGAAAAGTATATGAGGTTTGCTAAGATTTGTAGTTCTTTTGCCGGAATTAGTAGATTACCCTGTATGTCTTGAATATAGGTTTGGCTCCAGATGTCGGCCGGTAGTTGATATTGTATATCATTTATGTAAAAATCTTTCACATAAAGAGGTTGCTCAATGGATGTTTTTGTGAATTGAAAAAAGAGGAAGATGCAAAGGATGGAATAGTTGTACTTCTTCATGACTACTCCTTAAAATGATGAGAATAATTAAAATATAAAAAAATGGTCGGGGCAGCCAGACTCGAACTGACAACCCCTCGCTCCCAAAGCGAGTGCGCTACCAATTGCGCCATGCCCCGACACAAATTTTTTTACGTAAAATTCAAATTTTTGGGGTGAATGGTGGGAATCGAACCCACGACCACCAGAGCCACAATCTGGTGCTCTACCAACTGAGCTACATTCACCATATACAGGTTTTAATTATACGCATTTTAACCTGAAAATCAATTTTTTACTATAAAAAAATTATAATTATTATTTCAAAAGTAAGCTATTTATGCTATTATATACTCATTGAGGTTAAAAATTTTAAAAACTTTCCAACCTGTAAGAGTTATTTGCTTCTTACTTTTATATAGTAGCATAATAGTTAAATTGTTCATAGTTTTTTTAGATGGAATGGTTGTAGTTGGATAAATCTTTTTTATACCACTTCATTTTTCGATATAATAATGAATAAAAATACAAATAAATGAGATAATATGAAAAGTATTGATAAGAAAAAAAAACGCACAAAGGTGATTGCGAAAGCCATATCCAAAGCTGATGTAAGTGGCGGTTGGATAAGGGTTTTTGGTGCTCGTGAGCATAATCTGAAAAATATAAATGTTGCCATTCCCAAAGGGGCCTTAACTATTATTACGGGGCCATCCGGTTCTGGCAAAAGTTCTTTGGCTCTAGATATTTTATTTACTGAAGGTAAAAGAAGATATATGGAATCATTGTCATCGTATGCGCGACAGTTTTTGGGAATTGCTAAAAAACCTGATTTTGATCGCATTGAAGGTTTGTGTCCTTCTATTGCAATTGAGCAAAAGACGGTGAGCTCAAATCCTCGTTCTACCGTGGGAACTACGACAGAGATATACGATTATTTACGTGTATTGTATGCTCGAGTTGGGACCGTACATTGTCCTGATTGTGGAATGAAAATTAAGGCTGAGTCGCCAGAAGCTATTACAACCGGATTATTGAAAAACTTTGCAGAAACATTTATTATTGTAGCTGCGCCTATTGCTCGAGAAAAAAAGGGTGAATTTACGAATGAATTATTAGAGCTTTTCAAAGCTGGGTATTATCGATTTGTTATTGATGGTAAAAAATATCGCTTTCAGTCTGAAGATGAGATAAAAAAATTAAAATTAAGAAAAACATATAAGCATACTATTGATTTGCTGATAGATTCTATTGAGGTGACAGATAATGAACGCTCACGTCTGCAGGAATCGGTAGAAACCGCATTCAAGTTGGCATCTGGCAATTGTAAAATTATGGTAGGCGCGAAAGAACATCTTTATTCTTCAAGTAGAATGTGTGTCAAATGTGTGAAATCTATTCCGGAATTAGAACCACGCTTTTTTTCTTTCAATTCGCCAGTTGGAGCGTGTGACAAGTGTCATGGTATAGGATTTACTCATGAGTGGCCATGGGATGAAGAGGATGATGATTATTGGAAGACGCAATACCCGGATTTTTTTGCACCAAAATATGCAAAAGAAAAGACGTGTCGCTATTGTTTTGGAAAGCGATTAAATAAGTATGCGTTGGCCGTTAAAATTGGAACCAAAGATATTTTTGATCTCTGTAATTTATCAATAAAAGATATGATATTTTTCTTCAGTCAGTTAACCCTTGGCCAAGCAGAAACAGTTATTGCAGGAGGGTTAATCAAAGAGATCGTCAATAGATTGCGATTTTTGTATGATGTGGGGCTTGCCTATCTCACATTAAATAGGTCATCTCGAACTCTATCTGGTGGAGAAGGACAAAGAATTCGTCTTGCGACCCAAATTGGTTCTGCATTAAGTGGTGTATTATATATTCTTGATGAGCCAAGTATTGGCTTGCACCAGCGGGATAATGATAAGTTAATAAAAACATTACAGTTTTTACGAGACCAGGGTAATACCGTGGTGGTGGTTGAACACGATATTGATACGATGAAACAATCAGATTATATTATCGATATGGGGCCAGCAGCAGGAGTTCTCGGTGGCCAAATAACGGCTTGTGGAACACCTGATGAGGTTGCTCAAAATAAGCAGTCTATTACCGGTGCGTATCTTAGTGGTAAAAGAGATATTGTGCGACATCGTCCTGTCAGAAAACCAATTGGGCATCTGCATTTAAACTATGCCAATAAAAATAATCTCAAAAATATTGATATTTCTTTTCCATTAGGAGTCTTTTGTGGGGTTTCTGGAGTATCTGGCTCAGGAAAAAGTACTTTGGTTATGCAAGAATTGGTTCCAATGGTAAAAATGAGCATGCAAAAGACTGGTGGATATAAACGAAGAAAATGTATCAGCGCCGCAGACCTAGAGGGCGTTGATCAGTTGGATAACATGGTGGTTATTGACCAAAGCCCTATAGGTAGAACGCCTCGTTCCAATCCAGCTACGTATCTTGGAGTATTTGATGAGATTCGTAAGTTGTTTGCTAGCTTGCCAGAAAGTAATGCACGGGGATATAAGCCGGGAAGATTTAGCTTTAATGTTGCGCAAGGTCGGTGCTTTGAGTGTAATGGTGATGGGGTTATAAAGGTAGCTATGCACTTTTTACCTGAAGTAACTATGGTATGTAAAGTTTGTATGGGAAGGCGATATAACGCAGAAACGTTGCAAATTACCTACAAGGGGAAAAATATAGCTGATATTCTTGAAATGACAGCATTTGAGGCAAAATCATTTTTTGAAGCGCATATTCGTATTTTTAAGCGATTGGATCTTCTTTGTGATGTTGGCCTTGATTACCTCAAACTGGGACAACCCTCTACAACGCTCTCTGGTGGTGAGGCCCAGCGTATTAAGCTTGTTAATGAGCTTGCAAAGCGCGGTAAAAATACGCTTTATATCCTTGATGAGCCGACAACTGGCTTGCATAATAGTGATATTGAGAAACTCTTATATGTTCTTAATCGGTTGATTGATAAAGGAAATTCCATGATTGTGATTGAACACAATCTGGATGTTTTAAAAACAGTCGACTATCTTATTGATTTAGGGCCTGAAGGGGGCGACGAGGGGGGTGCAATTGTAGCTCAGGGAACCCCTAAACAGGTTGCGAAAAGTAAAAAAAGCTATACAGGAGCCTATTTAAAAGATCTTGTTGATTAGCGCTTTGTAAAAGCTTGGTATAGGCTTTTTCAAATAATGTGTTTTTTTGCACAAAAACCTTGATTTAATTTCTATTTGTTATAAAATATAAGTGTTGTATGAAAATTTTATAAATCTTAAATCAAGGGGTTATTGTTGTGAAGAGTTATAAGTATTTATTTCTTTCTGTTTCATTGTTTTTATCTGTTTTTTCATTTGGTATGGAAAAAGAGGGGCTCTTGAAGCTTACAAGTGAAAATAAAAGATTTAGACTGTACCGTTCTGGTAATCTAATAAAAGTACTGGATAATAATTTTGCAGGAAAATGTTTGTTAGAGCGAAGATTTGATTCAAGAATCAAGCATGCATCGATTGTAGATAAAGATGTGAAAGTTGAGCTTGAAAATGGGGAACTTGTTTTTTTTAATGTTTTTTTCCCTAATCTTTATGCGGTTCAAATGAGAGCCGATCAGCTAGTTGTGTTCAATGACAAAGATGGTGACGAACCAAGCTCTGTTAAAGACTTTGAGCGTAATGTTCATGATATTCGTTTTATTTCTGAATCTTTAGTTCGTGTTGAGTTTCAAAATGGATCTTTTTCTATTATTGATTTTGTGAAGCAAAGTGGAAAAAGTTGTTTTGTTTTCCCAGATAGAAAAAAAGTACAAGTAATTTCGTGTATTGAAAAAAAAGTACTTGGACAGATATCTTTTGAGCAAGAAATTAAAAATACCTATTTAATTGGGAATGATTCTGTTTTGCATGTCTCTTTTGAAGGCGGAAAAAGGCTTTTTTTTCAGATTGAAACGGAAGAAGGTATAACGTGTAAGTTTCAAGAGATTCAAGAGTTTAATGAGTGCAAATATGATGAAGTTGTAATTAGTAGAGATACAACAAAAATATGTTTAGTAAACCATAAAGAAAGATACAAAACATCTGTTTATAAGATTGGATTTGGCAGAGTAGAATTAATGGGAAATATTCCTCTTTCTTCTCTTGATAGAGGTTTATTTAGTCCATGTGGAAAATATTTATTTTTACGTTATAATCGGAGTATGTTACGAGTATATAATCTTGAAGATTTAAAGCGAAAACATGATATTTTACAGCGCAAACTGGATTGTATGACTTTGACTAAAGTATTGTCTATAGATGAAGACAGTGCAGAAAAAAGCTTTAAGATAAATGTTGATGGAGTTAAAAATTGTAGGTCAACAATGGCTGAGCAAGAGGAAGCAAGCGTTATAAGAGGAAGTCTTGTTTTATATGATCCAAAAATTGATAAAATTGTTGAAAAAGTAGGTCTGTCACATTCTATTCAATTGTCTGATTCTGATTATCCAGAAGGTGGTTTGAGATTTTCTAATGATGGAAAATATGTGGTGGCTGAATATTCTTCGAAAAAAGTTAAAGTTTTTTGTCTGAATGATATGAGGTGTAAAGAGGTTCTTCGTCTGGAGTATGATCTTTTTGGTACCGCCTCTTTACAGGATTGTTTTATTCACCCGCAATTTAACTATGTGGTTGTTAGGTCTATAAATCGGGAAAATAACAATGTATTAAGAGTGTATGAGTTAAGAGACGATATGGTTTGTGAAAGACCATGCCTTGAGCAAGAGGTGGATCAAACGTTGTCATTTGATTGGTATACTTTTAGTCCGTATACATTCAAACGAAAAGAAGAGAGCAATTTTTCTATTGCAAAAAGATATTTCTTTGTGCAAATTTCTTCCAAGTTATTTATGGTTTACGATGTGTTTGATGGTTTTAAAAAGGTATTTACAGGTAATGTACATAGTACTATTGTAAAATCACACTTTAATGAAAATATGCTATATCTTTATTTTGAAGATGGTTCAAAACAGATTTGTTTGTTGCCGACTAATAGTCATGAAGACTTTCGCTTGATAGAATTTGAAAAAACTGAGAGAAAAGAAAAAGTATCAATTCATAGATTTATGAGAACCTCTCAAGATTCCTATCGTCGTAAACGTTATATACAAGAAATTGAAAAAGAAGATGAGGTAAGTTCTTTGGACGTTGAGACCGATGAAGAATATAGACGTGAAAGTTTCAGAGACATAGATGAAGATGATGACAATGAAAATGATGAAGATTTTTTCTCTGAAGATAATCGTTCAAGAAGAAAAATAAAAAAAGGCAACAAAAGATATAGGCGTTCAGGGTGTGATGGTCGCCTAACAGGTAAGAAAAGACGAAGGCGTGACGATGATGATCGAGATGATAAAGATAATTATTCTCCGAGAAAAAAAAGAAAGACGAAGTACTAATAAGAAATAACTTCTTAGGGGCCACGGAGAGGGACACATATGTTTGTGGCTTAGGAGATCTTGAAAAAGGCTTTTGAGCCACAATGTTGTTAAGACGTATATTTTTTAAAGGGCAATGCAATATTGCAAGTGGAGGTTTATATGAAAAGAAATCTATTTTTATGTTCTATTTTTTCGGTATGTTTTTTTGGCTTTTTATGTGGAATGTCGGATGTAAGCAGTAAAAATGGTCGATTTCGTTTAAAAGCTGTAGATAATATAATAACAGTGTTTGATTGCAACATGGCAGGAGAAATTATTCTTAAAAGAGCCTATAAAGACCAAATAAATCGTTGTACCGTAAGTGATACGGGCGATGCTATGGTTGAGTTTTCTCATGGCGAACGCATGTATTTGTCTGCTATGATGCCTCACATGTTTTTTATTGTAGATGGTGATCGAAAGCATTTATCTGTCTATGATGATACTCAAGGAGGTCATAAGCCCTTTTTTGTTAAAGAGTTTGAAGAGCCTATAAGAAAAATTAGTGTTATTTCTCCTTCATTATTGCGTGTTTCTTTTTCCTATTCAAATGTTTTGACGTTTGATCTATATGAACGTCAGGTTGAGTGCTTAACCGATAAATATGAAAAGAAAATAATAGTAAAGGTATCGGGCAAAAAGGTATTGGAAAAGTCTTTTGAAGAGAGGCTGGAACATGCTTTTTTTATAGGGGAGAATGGTGTTTTGTGCGTTTTTTTTAATGATGGCACCAAAAAGTTTTTTCGTGTAACAATGCGCACAGAAGATCAATATGTAGTTGAAGGAGAGGTCTTTACAGATATTCCATGTAATGAATTTTTTTTAAGCAGAGATAGAAAAAAAGTTTGCTTTATAGGTGTTTCAAAATTGGAACAGAGTTTGGCCAATTTTACTGGATGTAGAGCTGTCCAAATAATGCAGATATTTGACCTTAATCAAGGATGTAAAAAAATATTTGAAAAAGAAGGCCTTTTTGAGGATGCTTTATTTAGCCCTAATGGTAGGTTTTTTTCTTTTCGATATGATCGGGTGAGTTTGCGGGTATATGATCTAGAAAAAAACAACAAAGTTGTATTAGATAGCTACTATCCAAAAGGTGGTATGCGATTTGTGAATAATGGTCGTTTTTGTATTATAAAATATGAATCTACAAAGGTAAAAATATTTAATTGTATATTCAGGGAACTTTTGAGTTTTCATTCAGATTTTTTAAGAGATATTTTTATTCATCCAATACTTGATTATTGTATTGTGAGATATGCAGGGAGACAAAACCGAGATAATGTATTGGAAATATATAGATTACATGATCATGTCGTAGAGGAATACGGAACTATTAAGCAGCGCTCAGATCAGGACTTTATGTGGTATGATATGAACGAAGATTATTTGTGTGTGCAGCTTTCTAATCGACAATTTATACTATATGATCTCTGTGATCAATGTAAACAACTATATTCTACTCATATGGGGTCTGAAATAAAAAAAGTTGATTTTCAAGCGAAGGGGCTTACTTTTGAACTAAAAAATGACGTCGAAGTTTTTTTAGAAGCGAGTTTTATTCAAGGACTGCGTTCTAAAGAAAGTTCTTCTTCAGAAACTGATGATATGGGTGAAAGAGATAGCGAACAAGAAAATGAGGCTAATTCAGAGGATGAAGACGTTGATGTTATATTAGGCTTGACGTCTATAAGTAAAGAGGTGCCTCTTAACGATCCTCGCAGAACAGGTTTAAAAAGAAAAAGAAGCCAAGATGATGCGGATGGCCCAGATCGTTCATTTAAAAAGCGAAAATATTATTTATAATGACTAGGCTATAAAAATATTGGGTCAAGAGAGCTCTAGGAGGCTGCTTTAGGACCAAACCCTTATGGCGAGGGTTTTCTGTTTGTAATTGTTTGCGTCTTTCTGTCTAGTTTTTGACTTTTTTGTAAATATATTTTATGATTATACAATAATAAAAGTCGTATATGTGGAGGTTTATCGTGATATCTAATAGATTTATTCTTATTTTGTTATCTTTTCTTTTATCTAGTCATTTTTTGTTTGGAATGCAAGAAGTACGTCAAGAGCATAAACTACAAGACGGAAAATATTTAGTGAAAGTATATGATAATGAAATAAAGGTTCTTAATTTAGATAAGGCCGGAAAGGTTATTTATAAAAAAACATTTAAGGCGAAGATTAAAAATGTAGAGCCTGTTGATTTGAGTTTGCGGGTTGAGCTGCGTGGTGGAACTACTTGTTTTGTAGACGTAGCTTATTCTCATTTACTCATAAGACAGAATAATGCTTGTAATACTATTGAAGTATTAGATGAAGAAGCAGAGAAGAAGGGTTCATTTTTATGGTTCAAGCGATTTAAGAAAAAAATAAGATGGGCAATATTTGATGAAGGTTTAATCTTGACCGTTTTATTTGACGATAAGGAGGTTCATTCTTATGATATTTACAATAAGAAGGCGCCTTATATCACAAAAGAGTATCGAGGTCCCTTGAGAGTTTTTTCTCATATACATGAAAAGGTATACACGAAGGTTTTTAATAGAGAGCTGGAAGGATTTTATTTAATTGGAAATAGTAAGATCTTGTATGTAGCTTTTGCCAACGAGCATGTAACGTTTTTTTCTATTTTAGATGATAAAGAGGTTGAAGCATTTAAAAAGATATCTTTTGATTATTTTCGTTCAAGTGATGATCGTAATCGAATTTTATTTAAAAATGAGAAAAATAATACATTGATGGTATTTGACTTGCATGATGAGGTAAAACTTTTAACGACGCTAGAATGTTCATGTAAACATGAGTCTTTTAGCTTGGATGGGCGGTATTTATTTGTAAAATGTAAAAAGGCTACTCTTTACGATAAAGATCTCTTAAAGATTTTTGATCTTGATGCAGGTGGGAAAAAGATAATTGAATTACCTTATCCGTCTAACGGGTTTGAATTATATAAGAACAGTCAGTTTTTTTTATATGAACATTTTGGCAAAAAAATGATTTATTCTGTTGTTACAGGAAAGGAAGTAGCATATTTTTATGATGTGGAGTATCTTGATGTGGATGATTCTTTCAATTATTGTTTTGTCCTGTCTTCTTGTGCAAAGCAAAGTATATTAACATTGTATCGTTTAAATCATGAGGCTCCTTGTGCAAGGGTGCTTTCTGTTGCCGATGAAAAAGAATGTGTTTTTTTTGAGATTAGTTCTGATGGAAAATACTTTTTTGTGCAACGTGCAGATAATAGCTTGCAAATATTTGATCTTAAAGCGGGCAAATCAATAGCGCGCTTTACAGAAATAAAAAGTGAAATTAAAAATTTTAGCCTTGAAGTGAAGTCTGACTCTGTTATAAAAATTGATTGTAAAAATGGGGATGTATTTTGTTTATTTGCTCCGGTAGGGTATCATCCATTTACCTTGTCTACGATTTATGATGCAAAGAAAGAAAAAGAAAAAATGAATTCTTATTTAAGAAAAAGAAAACGGGAAGATGAGTTGCTCATGCAAGAAATAGAAAAAGAAATGGGGCAACCCCCAAAAAAGAAACAAAAAACAAAAATATAATCTATTAGGAGGTTTATTATTATGAAATTGATATTTAAATCTATACTTATTTGTATTACTTTACTGTGCGCTACCCATATATTTAGCATGAATCACATTGATCGTAATGTGTATAAGACGTTTGAAAGAAGTAGTGGTAAATATACTTTAAAAGTTTTTTCTGATAATTCAGTAAAAGTATACGATAATAGTTTGGCTGGCAAAGTTGTATTTTATAAAGCAATGCAAAATCATATCAGTGATGCAACGATTGCAGCCTCCGGGAATGTTACGATTACTACTGGTAATAGAAGGAGCTTTTTTTGGGTAAAATCAAAGTTTTGTCTTTTATTGTTTCATGCACAAGGGAGAAATAGGGTAGCTTTATATGAGAGCGGTAAGAAGATATGGGGGATGAGTTTCGCAAGAATAAATATAAGCCATGCAAATCTTATTGGACATTCTGCAATTGAAATGCATCTTACAAATGGCCTTTTTAGAGTATATAATTTTCGTAATATTAAAGCTCCGATTATACAAATCGCTTCTGATAGAAAAAGTATTAAAATTGGGGCACAAAAAGGGCGTAAATATACCAAGAAATTTGATCAAGAAATTAGTCGTACATGTTTATTGGGAAATAATGAAATATTGTTTGTGAGGCTTAAAGATAAAAGTTGCAGATTGTTTAAACTCCAAGATTTGTCTCAAGAAATAGAGCTGTTTAAAAATAAAGGATATACGATTGTTTCTTCTGATATGTATGGTAATCGAGTCGCCTTTTTAAAAAAAAATGTGTTACATGTGTTTGATTTGTATGGAGAGATAAGGGCATTAGGGACATTTGCATACTTTCAAAAATGTATATTATTTAGTCCTTGTGGAAGATATCTTTTTATTAAAAGTAAAAAAGAAAATTCTTTTCTTGTGAATGGCTGTTTTTGGAAAGTTTTTGATCTTGATAGCAATGGAGAACAAATCTTGGAAGTTGATTCAGATTATATCGAGTTTAAAGGGAAAAACTATTTTATAGGGGGTTCTAAAGGGAAAAAAGTACTTTATTCTTTAGAGGCAAAAAAAGCTATAAAAACCTTTTATGGGCAGTGCAAGGTTTCAATCTATTCACTTTTAGGAAAAGATTATTGTTGTGCGATTTGTTTTGGTAAAACGACAAGTTCCTTTGAGGTCTATAATCTACAAAGTGAGATTCGTCTTTTTTCCGTTCAAGAAAAACAAGATTGTAAATTGGTTAGATGGGCTATAACTCCAGATGAAAAATATCTATTGATGGCATTTACAGATAATCGTGTTTTGATTTTTGATCGTACAAATAAAGTAATAGGAGCCTATCAGGTAAAAGATCGGGTAGTTCGTATAAATGCTTTATTATATCCTCAGATAACTGTTCGTTGTACCGATGGCTCAAGTTTATGCTTACAGGCTCCCCAAAAAGATAGAGATGCCTTTACTGTGATTGTGCCTGAGAAAGATTCTGTATTAGGAAAAAGAAAAAGATTAGAAGAAGATGAGCAGGATAGTGCGAAAAAAGATGGCGAGCCGTCTACCAAGAAACGAAAAAAGAAAATATAATATATAGGGAGGTTTTTCAGGATGAAATTATATAAAAAATACATATTAAGCATGTTGTTTGTGGCATTTGGCATTGTTAGTCCGCTTATTGGCATGGAACAGGGGGTACAACCACAACCAGAGGTCGAGATTGTCAGTGAGGTTACACAGCTGAGATCTGACGTTGTCTATACGTTAACAAACAGACGGTCTCATTTGTTTGGAGATGATACTATAGAAAAAATTTCTTGGGATAGCCGTACGAATACGTTGTCTTATAATGTTTTTGAGAAAGTGGGCTTTGGCACTAAAATGCTTTTTTCAAAGGCTTTTAGTGCGCTCTGCCCATTGGCGTCAGTGCAGTTTGTAAGAAGCATTAAAAGTTTTTATATAGATGGTGCAAGTGGGTTAAGGTCGGTATTTACTTATAATGAAAACTATGATTTTTCTAAGTACGTTTTCATTGATTTTAACACGAACAGCTTTTTTGTTTATGAGAAATCTATTTGTTTAGGTAAAGTTTTATTTACAGCTAAATGTATTGAAACCGTATATCTAAGTTCCAATAGGGAGTTGGTCTATGTACGTTTTGTAGGGGATCAAAAAAAATATGTATATAACCTACACAATACAAAAGAACATGTAAGTGTCGATTGTGCTAATAATTCTGTTCATGTATATAACGTTGAAGGAAAAGAAGTATATAAAAGGGCCTTTGCTAAAAATCCGGTGAAATTTGTTAAAGCAGCCTATATTACCGCTGATGGCAAGACGCTTTTTGTTTTCTTTAAAGATGGCTGGATGTCTAAAATTTCTGTTACTAAGCGGTTTTCTGATTATTCTGGAAGAAAAAAACGGATAAAGACAAAGATTGAAACGCCTGCAGGTTATATGTTTAGTGAAAATAGAATGAGCTTGGCTGTAAATTTCTCAGATAGAATTGATCTTTATTCGTTTACTAAAGGATTTAGGTTTGTTGGTAGCTGTAAAAAAGAAAGTGCCACTAGGGGGTTTCATTTTTCTTCGGATGGAAGGTGCTTTTGTCTAGAGTCTACGGGCGCTAATTTATGGGGTAATAAGTTGCAGATTGTTGATCTTACAACGGGTGAATGCATTTATTCTGTATCACATATTCAACCCATAAGGGCTCTGACACCTGATATGTTGCGAGTGAAACCATATATAGGTGAGAAATACACTTTGAATTTGGTTCAAAAATAGGTTGCAACTGTAATATTTACTATAAACGTGATACACTATCACGACAAATAAAACCACAAAGCTTTAAAGCGTCAAAGGATTACAATGGAAGATACCAATACGACTATCGCGCAATTGCGTGATATTGTTTCCAAATTTATTGATGAAAGGGAGTGGTTGCAGTTTCATTCACCAAAGAATTTGAGCATTAGTATTGCTTTAGAAGCGGCAGAGCTCATGGAAAAATTTCAATGGTGTAATAATGATGAAGCCTATAAAGAAGTTAAAAAAAATAAAGATGAAGTGAAAGAGGAGCTAGCAGATGTTATTATTTGTGCATTTTGCTTTGCTCGAACAGCAAATATAGATATTACAAAGGCGATTATAAGAAAGATGGAGATCAATGCAAAAAAATACCCAGTTGAAAAAGCACGGGGTGTTTATACAAAGCATGATAAATTATAATCGGTTTTTATAAAATTTTGTGATAAAAGGGAACTAATGCGAGCCGTAATCCAAAAAGTAACATTAGCATCGGTGAGTGTTGATGGAGCTTTGGTGTCAGAAATAGGTTTAGGACTTCTTGTTTTTTTGGGGATAAAAGCGGGTGATACATCAAAAGAGACTGATTATGTTGTTCGTAAGATTGTCAATCTAAGAGTTTTTGAGGATGACCAACATAAAATGAATAAAAGTATTTTGGATGTTGGTGGAGAAATACTTTTGGTATCTCAGTTTACCTTGTATGGAGATTGCCGCAAGGGCAATAGACCATCATTTGTGCAGGCAATGCCACCACAAGAGGCCGAACCGTTTTATAATGATTTTGTTGTAGCATTAAAAAAGGCCTATCCGAAAGTTAAAGAGGGCGTTTTTGGCGCCTATATGCAGGTACAGCTGATCAATGATGGACCGGTCACAATTCTTTTGGATCATACTGCTTAAGCATATATGTTTCTAACAGGGATTATAACAAGGGGTTATATGCATAAAAAATGCCAAATAATCCCTTAAAACAAATCTTTTGCAAACTTTTCAATACACGTATATCATATGAGTGAGAGTTTTGCGACCTATTTATAAGGCAGGTTTTGCAAAAATAATGGAATTTTACCATAAAACCCCAAATGTGAAAGGTATGTGTATGAATAAAACAACAGGATTTGTTACCTCTATGCTTCTTTGTAGTAGTATTGTACTCAATTGTTCTGAAGTAGCTGTTTCTAAGGCTGTTGTTGATGTGCCATTGCCGAGCGAGAAGAATGTTGAAATTTATAAAAATAAAATTATAAGAGATATTAAAAAAGGGCGATCAATTAAATATGCAATGCTTGGGACAACAGGAGTTGCATTGTCTTATTTGGTATATAAACTTTTTGTTGGTGATTCGGTTGAAGGTGCTTCCCAAGAGCTGGACAACAAAGCATTGACATCCCGCTTGTTGAAGGTAGAGGAAAATTATAATGAACATTTTGATGCTGATATGTTTAGTTCGCAGTGGGCAAGAAACACTGGAAAAAGTGCATTGAATAGTTTTGTTTCTGCAGGATTGGGCTATTTTGTTTGGTCATCGGTTGAAAGATTATTTAAACGGTATAACTGTTTTGAAAACTTAGAATGTTTTGCTTCTCATCAGTTAAGTGGTATGAAGGCTCTTGATAACTTGGTTGTTGTATCGGCTTATTTAGATAGTACATATACGCTTTCAGATAAAAACCTAGAAAGAGAAAAAACGAGGTTTATCGCGACACTCAAAGGGGTGGTATATGCCGTTGAGGCTACTGTTGCATTTATGCAGCATAAATTGGATATCTATTTATCTGATAATGCATTGTTAACTCAGCAAGAATTGGCGATTAAAAAAGAGTTGTTTGCATGTACGACGGCATTTTGTCAAAAAGTACATATGGAGTTGGAAAATAACACAGGGAATGTTTCTTTTGAGCAACTTTCAAATGAATTTGTGTTATATGTGAATAGCTTGATTCGAACCTTTGAATTTATAGAAGCTCGTATTAATTGGGTATAGGTAATAAAAAAGAGGAGCTACGGCTCCTCTTTTTTATGCAGAAATGATATAAGAACTTACATTCTTTCTAATTCTAACTCTATTTCTTTTTGCTTTTGTTTCGCCATAATTTTCTTTTGTGTTTCTTCTACGCATCGGGTCATTGGTTCTAGGAATATTTTTTCTATAAGATGTTTCATGGTGTCGTTAACATCTTTTAAGATCATTTTGTCTTTTACGGTTTTGGCATCTATAAGGGCTTTGGAGATAAGCTCTGACCAATTGATCATAAATATCATACTTGTCGTTGCATATGCATCATTGAGATGGCTTACGTTATGCAGGTGTTTCAAAAGGTTGTCAGTTACTCTTTCTAAGTTGGCAGTATTTTTCAAGTGGGTTGGGCTTTCGAGGTTTATTGTAATGAAGTTTTCTTGCTCTTTTTTTATATTTGCTTCATGTAAATTAATTATTTCTTTGTCATATCCTTTTATGAGTTCATCATAAAATAATTTTAATTTTTTTAATTCTTGTTGTGCTTTTTCTTGTACCTTTTGATTAAATGCTTCTTCGTCAGTTATATTGGTTGTCTGTATTATACCTGGCAACAATAGGGCTCCAAAGGCAACGGTTATAAATATATTTCTTTTAAGCATAAGATCTCCTTTGTAATAAAATAAATGGATAAAAACGTATTTTGCTTTCTTGAATGTAGCTTGTAATCTTTTCTTGGTCAAGTGTAAAAATAGTTGGCAATAATATTATAAAGCTTTACAATAGGAGTATTGTTTTTTATTGAAAAATCTATCTGTTTTATGAAATATAAAAGAATTTTTATCGTATGAGCCAGACAAAAAAAAATAAATTAACTCCCCTTATGAAACAGTATTTTGATATCAGAATGCAGTATCCAGATACATTATTGTTTTTTCAGGTGGGAGATTTTTATGAAATGTTTTTTGAAGATGCAAAAAAAGCATCTCTCTTTTTGGGTATTGCATTAACCAAGCGGGGGACGTTGGATGGTGAACCAATACCTCTGTGTGGTGTTCCCGTGCATGCGCTCGATCACTATCTAACTAAGTTGGTAAAAGGGGGGTTTAAGGTTGCTATATGTGATCAGTTAGAGGAAGCGGTTCCGGGGAAAGTGGTACAACGGGGTGTGACGCAGGTGCTTTCACCAGGAACGTTGACCGATTCTCGTCTTTTGGATGAAAAGTCAGCATCTTATCTTTTTTCTTTTTTTCCCTCGAATGATATGTGTGGGCTTTTGTTTGGAGAGCTTTTAACAGCGCAATTATTTGCGACTATATTGCCTATTTCTGCGGTAAAGCAGCTTGAGTCTGAGTTGGCACGTTTTTTTCCCGATGAAGTTTTATTACCCCAAAATAAACAGGGAAAGTCTTTTCAGTCTCTATTTAAGCGCTTGGGATATTTTACCACGCTTGAAAGTTTTGATTTTGAAAATAAGGAAAATGTAAAAGAAGTTGACGCATGGGTTAAGGGGAACTTTAGACCAGATGTGCGTTCCCAAATAGAAAAAAATGAGGAAATTCTTTTTGCATTGTATCATTTTTATACGTACGTTAGCAAAAATCAGATGAATGCGCTTGAGCATTTCAATTCTTTACATTTTTATAAACCGGATGATTTTTTAATTATTGATGTGTCGACACAAAAAAATTTGGAGATTGTGAAAAATAGTCAAGATGGAGGAAGAAAAAATACGCTTTTTCACGTTGTAGATAAGGCTGCAACTTCTATGGGGTCTCGTATGGTGAAAAAGTGGCTGACGCGTCCATTGGTAAAAAAAGAGGCAATTGAGCATCGGCTTGATGTTGTGCAGCGACTTGTTGCAGATATTCCGCTTGCTCAAAAGCTGAAAGAGTTTTTGATTCAAATTGGTGATATTGAAAGAATTGTGGGGCGAATTGCTTTTGGTCGAGCAACGTTGAACGATTATCTTGTATTGGGTCATTCTTTGGAGTTGATTCCAGAATTGAAAGATGAACTGAATGCATGTGAAGACATTATACTTATGAGACTAATTTCTGAAAATTTAGGAGATTTTTCTCAGATATGCAATCTATTGAATGATGCGATTAATGATGATGCAACAAAAGAGTGGATCATTAAAGGTGGCTTTAATAAGCGGCTTGACCAGTTGCGTGATTTGGTTGCAAACAGTAACAAAAAGATATTAGAGTTGGAGAAGAAAGAGCAGGCTCAAACAGGGATCAATTCTTTAAAAGTTCGCTATAACAAGGTGCATGGCTATTACATAGAGGTGACTAAACCAAACTTACATCTTGTGCCTGAACGATATCGGCGTCAACAAACGTTAGTGGGGCGCGAGCGATTTACCTCATCAGAGTTGCGGGAATTACAAGATGAGATTGTGCGAGCAGCTTCTTTGATTGATATCGAGGAAAAGGTTGTTTTTGATCAGGTAAAGCAGGAGGTCTTGCAGTATATTTCGCAATTACGTAAATGTGCGCATGCGTTAGCATCTTTAGATGCATTGCTTTCTTTTGCTAACGTAGCATACGATAATGGGTATGTTCGTCCTGTCTTTAACAACTCTCGTGATATTATCATACGAGAGGGGCGTCATCCGGTAGTTGAATCAGCAGAAAATGTTCATTTTATTCCTAATGATGTACAGCTTACTGATGGGCAATCGACGTGGATTATTACGGGGCCAAATATGGGTGGAAAATCGACCTTTTTGCGACAAGTTGCGTTGATATGTATCTTGGCCCAATGTGGTTCGTTTATTCCGGCTAAAAGTGCAAACTTGGCTATTCTTGATAGGGTATTTACACGAATTGGTTCTGGAGATAATCTGGCAGGAGGAAAAAGTACTTTTTTAGTAGAAATGGAAGAAACAGCCCTTATTTGTAGCCAAGCAACCAGAAAAAGCTTGGTTATTCTTGATGAGGTTGGACGTGGAACGAGCACATTTGATGGTCTTGCTATTGCACAGGCCGTCGTTGAGCATATTTGCTCGAATGTTCAGGCTCGTTGTTTGTTTGCAACCCATTATCATGAATTAACAGCCCTTAAGCAGAAGTTTGAGGTGATAGAAAGTTATTACGCTGCAAGCAAGCGAACCAGTAATGGCATTGTCTTTTTATATAAGATTATACAGGGTATAGCAGACGGAAGTTTTGGGCTAGAGGTTGCAAAATTAGCGAACCTTCCTGATAGTTTGATTATTCGAGCGGCAGCGGTTTTGCATGGTTTGCATTGCAAAGAACGTGGTGGGAGTCAAGCGTTAGGCGCGGCAGTTTTAGATGATATGCAGCAACATCAACAATTGTTGCTTGAAAACCAGCTGCTAAAGGGGAAAATTGCTAGTTTGGAGGCTCAAATTGATCAGGGTAGAAAAAGGCTTTCTAAGCTTGAAAAGATAGATTATAACGATCTATCTCCAAAACAAGCGTTTGATTTGCTTTGGGATTTTAAAGAAAATGGTTCTTAAAATAGGCCTTTTTCTAGACAGAATCTGTATATATGATAAAATAATAATGTAACGTTTATATTTTTTGAGTGATGGATTTTAGAGGTTTTTAGGATTTTAAATGGCTAAGAATGACAAAGAAATAAAAAAAGCAGAGGTTTCAACCGTTGATAGATATGCAATTTTTCAAACTGGTGGTAAACAGTACCAAGCAATTGAAGGTAAAACAATAGCAATTGAAAAATTAGATGCTGAGCCAGGGGCAGAAGTCGTTTTTGATAAAGTGTTACTACGTAAGCTTGAGGATGATAAAGTTGAACTTGGACGTCCATATTTGGAGGGACCAATTAAAGCTTCAATCGTTAAACACTTAAAAGGACCAAAGCTTGTTGTCTTTAAATTTAAGCGTCGTAAAAAAGTTAGAGTTAAAAAAGGTCACCGTCAGCCATTGACTGTTGTCCGTATAGAATCTATCTAAGCATTAATAGATAGTAAAAAATTTCAAAAAAGCGATATCGTTTCTGATGTCGCTTTTTTTTGCTTCTCAGGAAATGTAATTTCACCGGACCATATTTGTATTTCCTTTGTTTCTTTACCTCTTTTGGTATGTTTTTCGTGTTTATTTAAGATATTAATTAATAGGTCTATAAAGGATTTATATTTATCTAGATAAATATTTATTTTTTTTTGTGGTGTCCCTACCTTTTCAAATCCTTTAAATCCGTATCCTAAGCGTCGAGCTTTTTTATTTGTTGTTGTTTGGAAATAAAACTCTCCTGAATCTAAATGTTTTCTGACAATTATGTATCTATGTTCTTTTGTATCTACTTGTCCTTGTAAGTCAAGGGTTGCTTCTAGTATTGGAATTTTTAAAAATGGTTCATTCGGATGATATAAGATATCTAGAGTATTTTTGCATTCTGTTACTGATACATATATTGATATTGTTGTCAATATAACGATAACGGCTAATAGTTTCTTCATTTTCCTTTTTCCCCTTAAAAAACGTATCTTTCCCTATTAATGAGTATGGCTGAAAAGTTGTTTGCATAGCAATAGATTGTTGTTTTTTGCACATTGAAAACAATCAAGCCCTGATTTTTTTGAAATAATTCAGATATGCTGATAGCAGGAGTAATTATAACCATTTTAACCAAAAGGAGGTTAGTATGAAAAAGCTAACAAAAATGCTTGTCTTAGGGGGTTTTTTAGGCCTCATGTCCGTAAGTTTATTTGGGAAAAAGTCTTTTAATACAGCATTAAAAGATTTTCAAACAAAAGGGAAAGTCCTTGAAGCTGAGATGACAAAGATAGATCCTGCTGCATCGGAAGAGGTTGCTATGAGGAGAATATTTTACCCATATGTAAAAGACGTTTTGACTGCACTCAAAAATTTAGATAAAAAAGGTGTATTTTTTAAAGAAATTTTTCAATTCAGAAAAGATATGCAACCTCAGGTTCGTGCATATCTGAAGGCAGTAGGAAACAGATATAAAAACGTGCTAGAAAAATATAATAACATGCTGGCATTAGCAACTAAGCATAAATTTGGGGCATGGGCTATTGCTCTGTTGAGTTATGATTTAACAAAGAAAAAACCTGAATCAGCAGAAGCACAAAACGTTCGTGGGTTTGTAGATAAACTAAAAAAGAATTATAAATAAGCGAATACATAAAAAAGAGCCGCCGACCTCGGCGGTTCTTTCTATAAAGCCCTAAGGATGTCACGTCAGATAGGCTAAAAAATTTTTCTAAATTTTAATAATCCTATCAAAATTTATTTGTTTCTGATTATGTATAGCACAAACAATGGCTGTTCCCTGGCTTACTTGTTGTGCTAAAAATGAATTGAGATTGCTAGCTGATTGTGTGTCTAAGCCAGAAAAAGGTTCATCCAATAGAAGAAGTTGAGGATCATTAAGTAGCGCTTGGACAATGTAAAGCCGTTGAGCTGTTCCTTTTGAAAGATTTGCAACTTTTTCATGTCGATAGGCTTGTAAGTTGAACTGTGAAAAGAGTTGCTCTATTTTTTTTTGCAATATACGATTTGGCATGTTCAAAAGTCTTCCAATGTACCACATAAAATTTTCAGCCGTCAAAAATGATGGGCCGTGGTATCGCTCTGGCACATATCCTATTTTTTCTTTATCCGTAGTTATTGTTCCAGTTTTTTGCACCATGAGTCCACATATTGCTTTTAGCAGGGTTGTTTTGCCGGAGCCATTGTGTCCTATAACTGCAATACATTCACCAGGATATACCGTAAAAGATATATCCTGTAGTATTATTTTTTCACCGAAAAACAAGGAGGAGGTAAATGAAACCGTGAGATTTTGTATTTTTAAAATCGGTTTGATCACAATTGAGCTATTTGTTCCAGATGTTTATTGATGCCAGAGAATATGAGCATATCGCTTTCTTTTATTTCTCTATCCAAATCTCTGGTTATGGTCTGTTCATTTTCCTTTATGCCGATAAAGTTAATATTGTAATTTTTGTGGAAGTTGATATCGCGAGGGGTTTGTCCAATAAATTGATGGGGCGTGACAATGATGCTAATTGAGAAATTATCTGATAATCTGAATAGATCCATATGTGGGTAGCTTAAATTATCGGCCAAACGAATGCCAATTTCTTTTTCAGGAAGAATAATTTGATCTGCACCAAGAACAATAAGAATATCTTTATGGATATCATTAATAGCTCTTGCGATGACATTAGGAACTTTTACTTTTTTAAGCAAGGCAGTTATGAGAATTGACTGAGCAAAGTTTTTGCCAGTTGTTACAATGGCGGTATCGATTTCTTCTATTCCTATACTATGTAGTGAGTCTTCGTCTATAACTTGCATACATATAGCCTGTGTTACATCATCTCTAATGTCTGCGATTATAGCTTCATTCATATCTATTGCTATGACTTCCATTCCATTATGGGATAGGCGGCTAGCCACAGAAAAACCGAATCTTCCTAGTCCTATAATACAAAATTTCATATTTTTTTTTCCTTTAATTAATTAAAATTAACTAAGCATTATTCGTTCTTCTGGGTATGATATTTCTCGTTTTTCTTTGTAGAATCTTCGTATTCCTAGTAAGAATGTTAAGCCTCCAATACGTCCTACAATCATGCCTGTTATTACAATTATTTTTCCTAAGAAAGAGAGATAGGTGGTCAATCCGGTTGTAAGTCCTAAGTTGGCAAATGCGGATATGTTTTCAAACAGAACGTGTACTAATCCCCAATTGCGTTCTGTTATAAGCAGGAGGAACGTTGCAAGCAGTATCCATAAAATACTCAAAAATATTATCGTGATGGATTTATATATTTGATCTAATGCAATTTGACGTCCAAATATTGATACGTGAGACCGACCATATATGGTTGCTTTTACGGCAGCAAAGAATATTGCTAAGTTGGTTACTTTTATGCCACTACCAGGTGAGCCGGGAGCAGAGCCAATGAAGGAAATGATCATAATGATAAATATGGTTGTCAACTGGAAGTCGATCAGTTTTACGGATAATACACCGGAGCTTCGTGATGTTACGGCAGTGAATATAGAGTTTAAAACTTGATATGGAAGGCTTAAGTCAACCATAGTATTGTTGCGCTCAAGAATGAAAAAAAGTGTTGCTGCGGCCAAAACAATAGCCGTTGAGACATAAAGAACAATTTTACTATGGAGCGTAAACATATGGCGTCTTTTTCTCTTTAAAGAGCCAATATAATCTAAGATTTCTTTCCACACAATGAATCCTAATCCACCAAAAAAAACGAGGAAAGTTGATGCTGTGAGAAGCATTGCATTGTTGGCTGGTATGATTCCATCTTTTAATAATGTGACTCCAGGAGCATTACAAAATGACGCTACCGATTGAAATAATGCTAAAAATATTGATCTGGGGTAAGGATACAGATTGCGTAGTCCTATGTACATAAAAATTGTACCTATAAGTTCTGTGGCTAATGCAATAGTAACAATTGAAAGAACAAGTTGTCTCATATTCTTTAATCTTTCAACCTCAAGTACTTGTCCTGCCATCAGCTGCGTTGTAAGGCCCAATCTTTTTATTAAAGCCATAAAAAACAGCGTCATTGTTATTAAGCCAAGTGCTCCAACTTGCATGAGACAGAGCAGAACAACATGCCCAAAGGCCGTGAAACTGCTAAGAGGTACTGTGAACAGGCCTGTAACGCAGGTAACTGATGTTGTCGTAAAGAATAGATCGATTAACGAAACATCTGTGGTTCTTGCCATTGGAAGAGCCAAAAGTGCTGTTCCTGAGATAATGGTTATAAAAATTGATACTAATATAAATCTACTCGGAGAAAATTGTGATAACTTTCTACTACCCATAATTACATTCCACTCATATAAGGGTTATTCATGACTACTATTTACTATATATACAACAATTATTAAGTTAATACAATTTAGTTTTAAGTGGAAGATTATCTTGAATTAGCAGATATTTCAAGGGAATAAAGCGAAATAGTTGGTATTTTTTATGCTACTTGATCACGATAATAGCGAGTATTATGAGCGCAATGGTTATTATGGAGATTACATTGAAGTATCTGTCGATAAAAATTTTAATATTTTTTCCCCAAATGAGTATTACGAAAGCAAAGAGAAAGAATCGTGCACCGCGGGCAATAAGGGAGCAAACTATGAAAGGTAAAATGGGTATTTTGCAAAAACCAGCGCTTAATGTTGCGGCTTTATAAGGAACTGGCGTAAAGCCTGCTACCAAAATGGCCCAATGAGCATATTTTACGTATTGCATTTTAAGATAGGTAAATGTGCTTTGGCTGATAATATATGATATATAATTGCATTGTATTATTTGTGGTCCTGCAAAATTCCATAAGAACGCTCCAATGAGATATCCACTGATGCCTCCAGCGACAGAAGATAGTGTTGCTAATGTTGCATATTTTAATGATTGTTTTCTATTTTCAATGCAGTAGAGAATTAAAATAGGGTCAACGGGGATAAAAAAGACGGCTTCTATATAAAAAAGCGTACAAAAAACAATGTCGGCATATGGTGAATGGACTTTAGAGCCCATCCAGTTATAGGTTTTTTTTAGCATATATCCTTATCTCTTTGATTTTTCTTAGCTTTCTTGGGTTGTTTTTTATTTAATTATAGCAAAAAAATAAAGGTGAAGGGTTATTTTTTTAAAAAGAATATTGCTTTTTGTTTTTGAGCTTTTGTATACTAAAATTAAAGGGAGGTTATAAAGTTAATTTTACGATTTGTTATTTGTGTTCATAGTGGTAGGTTTTTTAATAAAAAAGGGGGGTTACCATGGCAGAAGAATAAAAATAATACAAAAAAAGCCCAGGATTTTAAACCCTGGGCTTTTTAATGTCCGTTTAAACGTTTTTTGAATGAATTTTCTTATTTTTAAACAGAGGCGCAAACATTTTTATATATGGTTTTGCGACGAGGTTTGTATGTATTGCAGCATGAAAAAAAGAAAAAAGTTTTTGTATGAAATTTTGGAAAAAATGGTTTCTTTCTTGTTTCCAAAAGATACCTGGTCAGAGAGGCCGTATTGTGATTTTTTCACCCAATTGTGGGAAAAGGCTAGAGAAGATGCGGCGATAAAAGAAATATTGATCCATATATTGCGTCTAGAAGCTCAACGGTTTACTAATCAGTATTTTAACACAATCATAGAAGATACAAGGCGACATATATCCAATACGAGAGCCTACAAGATTGAAAAAGAGTTGCTTCTTTACAAAAATAAACGATCTATGCAAGAGAATATGCTTGCCCATGCAAGAAAAAATGATCAATCTAAGCCGGTAAAATGCGACAAGGTTGTTGTTTGTCATCAATATTGATATAGAAAACGGGTAATGCGAAAAAAGCTTTTTGTATTGGAATATTTGAGATATGCCAACCGAACAAAAGCTCTATTTGTAAATAATTCTTACCTTTTGCAACAAATTCGTGTATTATATATAATATGAAGAGTAGATAGATCAAAATGTTGTATTTTTAAAAAGGGGGTGTTTCCTATGAAGAACATCAAAAACATTGTTCTTTTTTTTGCTTTTATATGTGTATGTAACTATGTGCAAGCAGTCAGTGTTGTTTTGGCAAACAAAACAAATGAAATATTATTCTATAAAATAGAAGGTACTGAAGTTGAAGGGGAGCTTGCTCCTGAAGATGTTTATGAAATTCCGGCAATGCTTTTAGAAGAAAATCCTGCAATAAATGTTTTTATTAAACAAAATAAAGGATATTACAGAAAAATTTCGGATCATGTTTGGGGAAAAGAACCTGATATAAGTATTGAGCCGCAAAGTATGGCTGTTAGTCTTATTCCTTATCAGGCGTATGTAAAAAAGTTTGTTGTTCTGAGGTGTGTTGAAAAAGAATATTGCGTTAATAGTGGAGTTTTAACGGAATATAATTATGACTTTGGAGAAAAATGTGTTGAAAAAGCTATTAAAAAAGAACTTATAGCTGATACTCGTATATATTTTGAAGATAATACAAGTTCTGATTATAGTAATAAAATTCAAAGCCTTTTAGGTGGTTTGGATCATGCTAAACTGTTTCCATCATTGAGGAGATATCGAGTTGAAGATGGGTTTAAGGATATAGATGAGTTCATTGAAGATTATCAAAGATTTATATCATATCTTGATAAATTAAAGAAAACATTCAGAAAAATTGCGACAACAACGCCAAATTTTCTAGAGGCTGTTATTAAAAATTTGAATAGTGAAATTGCATGGGCAGTAGAGGGGCAAAATTATTTAATAAATAAAAAGGAGCTTCATACAAAAATAAAGCAAGATCGACAGCGGTTGGATGTATCAAATAAGGATCTTGAAAAATATTTGATTGATATAAAAGAAGGTATTAAGTTATATCAGATGAAGCAACCTAGAAACGACTCAGATGAAAAAGGGATAAGAGAAAAATTTGAGATTGCTAAAAAGCTAAATGAAGTTGCCCAAAAATCAAATAAAATATCAAACGATATTAAAGTCTTAGAAATACAAATAAGCGATGTGTTAAAACGCATTAACCAAGAGATTAATAATAAAGAGTTGTTTTGTTTCAAGCGAATTAATGAGTTTTTGGCAGAGTCTTTGGATAATTTTTTCAATGATCTTTTAACAAGTAAAGTAAGAGGTTTTGTTAAAACAGCTACTGAAATGAAGCAATTGCGTGAAGATCCTTTTTATATAAAGTATAGACAGCTTATAGAAAAATAATTGGATATAATAAAAACCCGGTTAATTTCCGGGCTTTTATTATATTTTAATTTTAGATCAAATTATAAATCAAATGTTCCATTGCTGAGTTCTTTTTCAAAAAAGGCATCTAATACACGCTCCATTTTTTTTGCATCTTCATGATCTTTTAATATCTGAAAGTCATCCATAGTAAAATGTTCATTTGTTCCATGAAATGCGCGCGTAAAAGAGCTTTTTTTTATTTCGGCTGCTTTATTTTTTGTTTTCGTAATAAATAAGAATGCTTTTAGGTTTGCGTCAGTCAGAGAATATTGTGTTATCTCATTGTTGATTTTTTCTTTTTTAATCTGCTTAAACATCTGAATCTGATCCTGTGATGCAAGTATAGTAAAACATGATATTAATAATGTATATGCTATTACTTTTTTTAGCATAATCGTCCCCCAAAGTTACATCGTTAAAAACTATCTCTTATGTAAGCAATGTATCTTGTATATATTGTTCTATGCTATCAATCGCTATTCTCTCTTGTTTTGTCGTATCTCGATTGCGTGCTGTTACCATATGATCGGTATCACTATCAAAATCATAAGTAAAGCAGACTGGCGTGCCAATTTCATCTTGTCTTCTATATCTTTTTCCAATTGACCCAGAAACATCAACCGTTACATGTGGGTATTTTTTTCGTATGGTATTGAAGATGATATCTGTTTTTTCAACTTGTTTTTTGGTAAGCGGTAATAATGCAGCTTTTATTGGAGCAACTACAGGTGATATCTTTAAAACAGTTCTTGCTTCACCATCAATTATATCTTCTGTATACGCATCAAATAACAATGTCAAAAAGAGTCGATCAACACCAACGGAACATTCTACGACATCAGGTATATATGATGTTTTGGTTGCATCATCAAATATAGAAAGTTCTTTGCCTGAGTGTTTTGTGTGCTGTGATAAATCATAATTTCCCCGATGCGCAATGCCCTCAAGCTCTTGCCAGCCAAATGGGAAATCATATTCGACATCGGAACACTTGGTTGAGTAATGAGCAAGCTCATTTTTTTCATGAGCTCTGAGTCGAAGCTTCTCTGGTGTTATTCCAAGATAATGATAAAAAGCTAGTCTTTCTGCTTGCCAGAAGTCAAAAAATTTACTGGAATCTTCTTTTTTGCAGAACCATTCCATTTCCATCTGCTCAAATTCACGCATTCTAAACAAAAACTGTTTAGGGTTTATTTCATTTCTAAATGCTTTTCCTATTTGAGCTATACCAAATGGTATTTTTACTCTATTTGTAGACATCATGTTTTTAAAATTGGTGAATATTGCTTGTGCTGTTTCTGGTCGCAAATAGGCATCTGAAGTGCTGTCAGCTGATGCTCCAAGTTCAGTTTTGAACATCATATTAAATTGTCGTACATTGGTCCAAGCTTTTTGGCCACAATTTGCACAGGACTTTTCCAAGTCTATGTGATCGGCTCTATATCTTTTTTTACAATTGAGACAGTCAACCATTGGATCATGAAAATTTTCAACGTGTCCAGAGGCTTCCCAGACGGCTCTTGGTCCAAGTAATGCTCCTTCAAGAAACAATATTGCGCCTGCTTCGTTATTATTAATAGATTTTCTCCATTCATTTCTGATATTCTCTTTGAGAAGAATTCCCAGATGGCCGAAATCATACACTCCGTTGATTCCGCCATATATATCGGCTGCTTGATATACAAAGCCGCGTCTTTTGCATAATGCAACTATTTTATCTAATGTTGCTTCTTTTTTATTTGATTTCATGGCTTGCTCCCTTAGGCCCTTAGATTACCTTTATACTTTTATACTAAGGATTTTTTGTGTTTTTAGCAAATTTTTAGGGTAAAAAAGGGTGATAGTACAACAGTCTTTTTAGGGTGGTCAAAACTAGTGGCGCGATATGTGCCTATTAGAGGCTTTTATGGTGTTGCTAATGTTGTCAATATAGGCTCTTTGAAGAAAGAATGGGCTATGGAAAGGATGTGCCCTGGTTTTTATTTTTAAATGGGGTAAAATAGTGGTATACGTTATATTTTGATTTAATATACCAGGTTTATTCAATTTTTGAGGTGAAGATGAATCGTAAAGTTATTGTTATATCATCGATTTCGGTGTTTTTAAGTCTTTTTTTGGCATTTGCACTTTACAAGACGCATCAATACCAAATTATGCTCCAATCTATGATTTCTAAGGCGAATGGTGGACATATGCCTGCTGCGGTAAAAGATTCAACAAAGATTATAGAAAAAATTGTTGGTAAAACAAATGCATGGCGAGGCGTTCAGGAGTCGGTAAAAGACACGGTTGTTCAAATTGTTTCACATGTTTCGGAGCTTGACTTGAGGCAACCCTATCAAACACCTCGTCAGTATACAGGGTTTGGTAGTGGATTCTTTATTAATGATGAGGGTGATATTATTACCAATTTTCATGTTGTAGACCAGGCTAAGTCAATATGGATTAAAGTACCATCTCTGGGGCAACGTATCATTGATGTTACGGTGGTTGGAGTCAGCCCAGATCGGGATATTGCATTGCTCAAAGTTTCTGCGGAAGGTTTGAAAACTATTAAGGATACAATTGGTACTATACCACATTTAGTATTGGGAAATTCTGATCAAGTAAGACGATCAGATGAGGTTATGGCGCTTGGATATCCACTTGCTCAACAGTCTTTGAAAAGCACCACAGGTGTGGTTAGTGGTCGCGAAGGTAATATGATTCAGATGAGTGCTCCTATTAATCCGGGAAGTTCTGGAGGTCCTCTCCTTAATATTAACGGTGAAGTGGTTGGTATCAATGCGGCAGGTGTTGTAGCTGCACAGAATGTCGGTTACATTATCCCGATCAATGATTTACGGGTTATTTTACCTGATTTGTATAAGGTGAAGGTCTTGAGAAAGCCTTTCTTGGGTGTGTTATTTAATAATGCGACACCAAGTTTAACCAAATATTTGGGCAATCCTCCTCCTGGTGGATGCTATGTGGTTGAGGTTATAAAAAATAGTACCCTGTATAAAGCTGGTATAAAGCGTGGCGACATGATTTATGAAATTAATGGCCATAAGGTTGATGTATATGGTGATATGTCAGTTGTTTGGAGCGAAGACAAGGTTTCTATAATTGATTATGTATCTAGGTTATCGGTAGGACAGGATGTCCAGATTGTTGCATACAGAAGTGGTGAGCGGAAAGAGATAACCATGAAGTTTAGTCAAGCTGAGCTTCCTGCTATTCATAAAATATATCCAGGGTTTCAGACCGTTGATTATGAAGTTTTTGGTGGTATGGTTGTTATGCAGCTGACCTTGAATCATATTCAAGCGCTTGCTAAATCTGCCCCTGGGTTAGTGCGATTCTTGGAGTTGAAGTATCAATCAGATTCAGCATTGGTCGTGACTCATATTTTCCCAAACTCCCAGTTGGATAGAACACGAGTCTTGCCTGTAGGTTCAACCTTAAATGAGGTTAATGGCATAAAAGTGAAAAATCTTGCTGATTTTAGACTTGCAATTAAAAAGGTTAAGGGTGATAATCTTACCCTTCTGGCCTCTGATCAAGTCACCCGAGCTTCAGATAATATCTTTGTTGTGTTACCGTTTGAGAAAATTTTGAAAGAAGAGCCAAGGATGTCGCAAGAATATAGATATCCACTTTCTATTACGACAAGACAATTGTTGGCAGAACGAATGCAGGGACAAAAAGATAAATCTGCAACAACCTAAAAAAGTGAAAGAGGAGCTACAAGCTCCTCTTTTTAAATACTCTTGTTATTAGTTTGGCTTCTTAGTTGTTCTTACATATTTTTCTATATTCTTTTATATCTTCTAAGAGTTGTTTTTTTACCAGTAAGAGAGGCATTTCTTTGTATCATTTCACATGCTACACCTAAAGGTGCTGTTCCTGATTTATTAGAGATTGTTTGCTTTTTTGAGCAATTTTTTTAAAAGGTTGAGTTTTTTGATGCAATCTATAGAATTAATTTTCTAGAAATACATGTAATATAAAAGAGGGAATAATGAGCAATCGTGTTATAAAAAAGGTCGTAATTGTTTGTTTGTTTTTTGTTGGCTTCACAAGTTCTGCGTATGGTGTAACCTTTTCGTTAAAAGATAAATTACCTTATCTGAAGGGGGGTGTTTATACCGATGAAGCATTTACGCTTGATCTATCAGGTTATTTTTCTTTGGAGGGTTTTGTCGATACGCGTCAAGTAATGGGTTTTGTGCAAGACGAATATGCTTGGTATCCGGAACCAGTTCTTTGTGATCGAAAATGTGCTGATATAAATGATGAAGCACAAATGAATATGCTTGGGGTCCGCGTCTATATTACATCTCTTTTAAAGGGGCCAGACATATGGGGTGCGAAATCTTCTGGGTTTATTAAATGTGATTTTGTTGGTGTTAACGATCCAACGGTTCGGCTTTATAGAATTAGACACGCATTTATGATGTTGGAATGGGAGCGAACGTGGCTGAAGATGGGGCACAGTTATCATCCGCTTGTTTTGAATGAAGTATATCCTGCACAACCATTAGTTGTTTATCCTAATACTATTACTCGAGCGAGTGGTGCGGGATATGATCCATTTGTATATAATCCTGTTATCAAATTGAACCATAGAAGAAAAAATTGGGAGCTTACCTGTGCATTAGCGAAATCCTTTAGGTCTGCGCATGCACGGTGGGCGGCTTTTCCAGATGTTTTTTTTAAGGCCAAGAGACATATCGGGAGGCATTTTTTTGGGGCAGGTATTAATTATAACGTAGAAGTTCCACGTCTTGAGACGAATAAGGGGTATAAAACAAAGCAGCAAATAGGATCCATTATTCCGTTTTTCTTTGCCCTTTTTGATATACATCCACTTGTATGGGATTTTAGACTTACCTACTTTCAAAATGCTTCGCCATATGCTGTTTTGGGAGCCTATGCTGTACGCTGGCGAAATCCCGCAACGGACGAGCGAATATATACGAATATGCGAACGTTAACCTTTTGGTCAGAATTAAGTTATAGGGGAAGCAAGGTAGTGCAGCCAGGATGTTTGTTTGGTATTTCTAAAAATCTTGGAGCCTCTTGTAGAATTCAAAAGTATTATGTCGAAAAAAATATTGTTAATGGGAGAGAGACAGAAGCGATTGTACCATTATTGAATGTTGACAGGGCAATAACAAATGCGGATTATATGATGATATTCTCTCCTCGTATTAGACTTCGTTTTGAGAACTTCACCATTGGTATTGAAACAGAATATACACGGGCTGCCTTTGCAAGAAGCTATGATCGCCCGGGGTGGCAACATGATTTTGATTGTCGAGGTCGTGTTGTTCGGTCGACCCCGGTGAGCAATTTTAGATTTTATGGGGCAACGTTTTACACGTTTGCATAGTTTGTATTTTGGCTAAAAGTATTTTAGGCATGGTGGTTGTTGAGGTTCTTTTGATATACTTTTTTTCTTTTGCTTTATTTTCTTCTGTTTGTTTTTTTGTTTTATTGTTATTGGTTTAGCCTTTTCGGGTTTTAATATAATTGGTTTTGGCTTTTTGGCAAAGTATCCTTGCATAGGTATCCAAGACAAGCAAAGGATTGTAAAAACAGTTATAATTATTCTTTTCATATGATTCTCCTTTTAACAATTATTTCTTTTTTATATTTTACGGTGCAAACGGTTTACACGTTTGCACCGTATCGCTATGTGTTTTTTCCTAAAACCAGCCTTCTTTAGGAAATTTTATATTTATAAGAGATTTAGTTGCTTTTTTATGTTTTGGTGTTTTTTTTTGTAGCTTTTTTCTTTTGTTTTTCTTTTGTGATTCTATTTTTCTTTTTCTTGATTAAATAACTTTAGATTTATCTGTAGCCGCGATCTCTGCTTGTCCTTGGAGGAGGCTTTTTCTTTTGTTTGTTTTTTTGTTCATTTTCTTTTATTTGTGTTGCTAGTCTTTTTTGTTTTTTTGAATAAGACTTATCTTGAACACGTATTTGATCTTGAGCATGTATTGAAGATAGAAAAAGCATTGTGAAAATCGTTATAATTATTTTTTTCATATGATCCTCTTTTTAAAATTGTATGATTATGCTTTTTTTCCCTTAATTTAACAACGTACAAGTACAAACTTTTATATGTTTGTAAACATTTTACCTAAAGCCTAAATCTGGCGGATTGTCTACAGGTTTGATTTTGAGGGTTGCCTTTTTTTCGTCTTTACTTTTTGGCGTTGCTTTTTGTTGTTTTTTATCATTTGTTTTTTGTTGATCTTTTTTCTTTAACTTAAGCTTGCGTTTTCTATAATTAAACCAACCTTGTGTTGGTATTGAAGATAGAAAAAGCAGTGTGAAAATAGGTATAATTATTCTTTTCATATAGTCCTCCCCTTTTTAAAACTTATATCTTTAATCCTCTATGTAAAGTATATAAGATATTCTAATAGAAAATCAACGATTTGTTTCTTTTAAGGGGGGTGGCTGGTGAAAAAGGTCTTGTTTAGGGTGTTTTTTGCGCCTTTGTATCTTTTTCTTTTTTAAAGGTAATAGTGGGGAATTTGGTCCACAGAGGGTTTTTGCCATCTTTTACCCATATATTATAAGATAATTGTCTTTTTTCTGGAATAAAGCTTACCGGGAAACCTTTAAAATTTGCTTTTTTTGTTTGTTCTGCAGCTTTTATGATTTTTTCTTTAGTAATGGGTCCCTTGATTTTTTTGAGTAATTCTATAAATATTTGTGTCTTAATATATGTTTGTGCTCCTTCGGTGGTTATTGCTTGGGACCCCATATCTCTTCTATAGTTTTTCATTATTTCCATTTGGCTCTCAAATGGGTTTGGGGTGTATTCTATATTTATCCAATTACTTGCGAGGTCGTTTTGGTTGATGAATCGTATAAATTTTTCGCCACCCTCAAGGTTGGTTAAAATAGGTATATTCATAAGGTTGGTAACACCAACACCTTTGAGGATTTTAACGGCAGGCTCTGTTAATGCAGCCATGTCTATGGCATCAGGGGCAAAGTCTCTTATTTGTTCGCCTTGTTTTGTAAAGCTTGCTGTGCCGGTTCTGTAGGTCACTAATATGTAGTCATCTTTGTTCATTTTATTTTTTTCTATAGCTATTTTTTTTGCTGTTCCTGTTGCGATGTTGTCTGGGTAGCAAATTGCTATTTTTTGTGCATTTTTCTTTTGTATTAAAAATTTTATAGCTATTATAGAAAGTTCATCATAAGAGGGGTAGGCGTGTATCATGTATTTAAAATTAGGATTATATAGTGATGGAGCTCCCGTATCTGGAAAAATGACCGCAATTTTTCTTTGCTTAATTAAATCAAGGAAACTTTCGGTTGTAGGTCCTCCATGGGGGCTGAAGATGATATCTATGCCTCTATTAATAAAGTTAATTATATTTTTGCGTGCTTTTTTTGGTTTATAGTCATCATCTTGCACAATAAGTTTTATTTTTTTTCCATTGATACCGCCTTGCCTATTTACATTTCTAAAGCATGTATTCATGGTTTTAATTACTTTTTTGCAGTATTCTCTATTTAACCCGGTTGTATCTTGCGTTGTCCCGATTATAATTTCTTTTTTTTCTTTGACTGGTGTTTGTTTTTTAATAGGGCGTGGTTTCTTAATGGCTTTTGGTTTTTTGGCTGGAGTTTGTTGTGTAACAGGTTTTGGCTTTTGCTTTTTTTCTATAGTAGGTTTTGCTTTTTTCTTAATGATAGGTTTAGGTTCTTTTTCTGGGGCTTTTGGTTTACTTGTTTTGAGTATTATTTTTTCCCACGTTTCTTGCCCTTTATCAAGCCAAACAGCATTTGATAGTTGCCTTGTTTGCGGTTCAAAGTGTAATGGTATCCCTTTAAAGTCGTAATTTTTAATGTTTTGTGCAGTTGTTAAGATTTTTTCTTTTGTAATAGTACCTTTAATTTCTTTTAATAAACCTAAAAAGAGCTTTGTGACAATATATGCTTCTAGGCTATACGTATCTAAAAACCCTTTTGCTATAGTATTGCGATATTCTTTTACAAGTTCTAAATCGCTTGTGTCTGGATTTGGGACATTTTCAATGCCGATGTGTTGCCATAATATATTATTTTCTTTTAAAAACATTTTAAATTTTTTTGAGCCTAATCTATAAGAAATTATCGTTGTATTTCTTAAGTTCATAGGTCCAATTTGTTTAATGAGTGTCTTTGCCGCTGCTGGAGAACTCCAGAGAAATAAGACATCGGGAATAAATTTTTTAATCTTGAGAGCCTTTTGACGCAATCTGAGGGGACCTCGTTTATAAGGGACGCTAATATAATTTTCTGGAGAAAGATTTTTTGTGAGTTGGGGGATCATTGTGCCTGCGAGGTCATTTTGATAAAAGAAGGCAAATTTTCTGGCATGTAGATTTTCTACTGCATAGTTAAATGCAAATTTTTCTATGGTTTTATATCCTGGGCCAAAATTTATTAAACCTTTTAGGTTTGATTTTCTCAGCTTAGAATCTGTTGTAATAGGAAAGAGGACAGCAAGTTTTTTATTTTTAATGAGGTCTATGTAGGCATAGGTAGTTGGTCCTCCTAAAGGTGCGAGTATTACGGATGTATCAAATTTTTCTAATAATTCTTTTATATTTTTTCTTGCTTTGGCAGGATTATAATTATCTTGTAAAATTGTCAAATTTATCGTGGTGCCATTAATGCCTCCAGCATCATTTGTATTGTCTATAATATCATTGAGAATACGTTTTATTTGTTTGCCAAGAATAGACAGAGGGCTAGTTAAATCAAGAGTCGTTCCTACATTGAGTTCCCCTGTTACGGTTTCTTGTTCAGGCGTACCTGGTTTAATTGGCGTTGGCTTTGCTTGTGGTGCATGAGGTGTTTTTTTAGTTTTCTTTAATTGTTCTTGTTTTTCTTTTAATGTTTTTTTGCATGCTTTTAACTGCTTTTCAAGCTTTTTTGCCTTTCGTTGTATATTACTATCGGCTCCACCTTCTTGTGAGATAATATTGCCAGATACAAGATTATAGGTTTCTTGCTTGGTAAACCCTTGTTTTTTACGTACATCTTGATTAAAGAGGGTGATTGTCCAATTGTCAAAATGTTTTTTTATATCGATAATAGAAAAGGCGTCAAAAAAGAAATTATACATTGCTCGGTGGGGCTTTGTAGGCGATGAAAAGAGAACAAAAGACATTTTTCCTTTGCCTGTTTTAATGCTCTTAAGGCCTTTGGGTGGGGTTGTTTTATTGTTTGCTGATTTTACAATAACATCTACTTGGACATTTGGTGTATCTTCCTGTTTTGCTTGTCGCAAATTAAAAATGTTTGGCCTTTTGCTATGTTTCTCTTCAAAAAGCTTTTTTAATTTTGATTCATTGAGTTCTTCATAATTTCTGTCATGAACTGATATTCTTACGGCCTTTAATGAGTCTTTCGAATCGGCGGTAAGATATAATGCCAGCGGGAGTGTATTGAAGAATTTATTGATGAGACTTTGTAGTGGGATGGCTTCAGCCGAAACATGAGCGGCTTTTATTTTTAATTCTTCTGTGAGGCCATAATTGAGCCAATATTCTTTATCTTCATGTTTTCCTCTAATGTAAATGACTTGCTGTGGATTTTTTTCCATTAACTTTAGTATAATTGTAAGTGTTTCAAGAATGTAAGGGGAAATGTTTATGGCATCACCGTTAAAGACAATGAAATGGTCTTTTTTTATAATGGTAAGATCTTTATCTATTATGTTTTTTTTATGTAAATAATCCAAACATCGCACGAGAGAGTGAAATGCTCCAAATAGATGTCCCCAGACAATAAACTTCGCTTTTGGTTTTGGATGGATTCTTTTTACAAAACGCCCTCTATGCGCATTGTTTTCTCTGTACCGGGTGACGTTTTTAATGATTGTTTTAAATTGTTTTGCTGTCCAGAGTGGCTGCTTTTTTAATCGTAAAAATTGAAGAATCTTGGTTGCCCAGCTGGGGCGGTTTTTTGTATGAAATGATGTGTATTGTGGTCTGAGCCAGTTTGCATTATCTATATCCGGATATTCTTCATGGGAGGCCGCGTATTCTTGTAGTTGATTAATAGTGTTAAAAATATTTGTTGTTTTTAATTTGGAATAAGTAGATGTGATAATAAGTAATAAGAAAAAAAAGAGATTTATTTTTATATATTTTTTCATGATTGTTTAGCCTTTTTTTATTACGTATGCTTGCTTTTTTTTAAAAAAGTTTAAATGATACACCTAAAGAATAGATTTTGCGATATCTTTAAGTCAATTATTTGATGAACAAATTGTTTTTTTTCTCTAAATATGTAGACTTGTTTTTCATGTATTACTTGAAGTTTATAGGGAGAGAGGGAGTGATGAAACGCATCTTAAGCTTATCTGCGAGATATACATTTTTTTCTTTGTTAGGTTTATGTATACCGATTTTTAGTGGAAATGAGCTAATTGTAAAAAAGCCATTAGTTTTACAAGATGGATTTGTGTATTGTGCAGATAATATTGCATTGCAATTTAAAGGATATTTTTGTTTAGAAGGCATGTGTGATACGCGGCAATTTTTTTCATATAATTTGGATCACTATGTAGTGTTCCCTTTGCCAGTAAAGTGTGATGCCCGTTGTCAAGATATTAATGACACAGCACAATTGCAGATGTTGGCTTATAAGATATATGTTACTAGTATGCTTCATGGGCCCAAAATTTGGGGGGCACAGTCTTACGGTGAAGTTAAATTTAATTTTGTTGGGACTGGTATTGATCCTATTATTAGCAAATTGCGTTTAGGGTACATTAAATTAAGTTGGGAAGATAAAACGAAATTGTTGATTGGTATGTATTACAATCCAATATCTTTAGATGAAATTTTTCCTGATACTGTGACAGATGGATTTGGTATAGGATATGATCCATTTGATTATTCTCCGCAGGTTAGATTGAAGCATAAGGTTGATAAGTTTGAATTTACCTTAGCAACCGTAAAAATATATTGGTTCAAAGGAGCACGATGGAGTGCTATTCCCGATTTTCATATACAAGCAAATATACATGCTGGTAAGCAATTGTTAGGTGTTGGTGCCTTTTATCGTTCTGAAGTGCCTCGCCTTGAGACTGATAAAGGATATAAGACAAAACAACAACTCAATTGTCTATATCCCTTTGTTTTTACAAAATTAAAATTTAAAATGTTTAAAGAGCCATTTCTATTGAAAGCACGGTTGACGTATTGCGAAAACGGTGCCCCATTTGATATTATAGGAGCTTACGCGGTTAAGTGGAGAAATCCTCAGACAGATGAACGTGTGTATGTTAATATGCGAGCGCTTGCATTTTGGTCTGAGTTTTTATACAAAGGAAGTAAAAAGGTTGAGCCTGCATTTTTAGTGGGGTATACAAAAAATTTAGGGGCTCCGTGCAGGATTCAAAAATATTATGTTGAAGAACAAGAAGGAAATAACAGAGTTGAACACAAGATTGTTTCTTTATTGGATGTTCCTGGGTTAACCAATGCTTCTTATATGCTGTTAGTTGCTCCACGGCTCAAAGTAACCTTTGGACCACTTAGATTAGGCTTTGAGATTGAATATACAAGGGCGGCTTTTGCCAGAAGTTATGATTGTCCGGGGTGGCAACATGATTTTGATTCACGAGGACGGGTGATTAGGGCGAAACCAGTAGGAAATGTTAGGTTTTATATACAAACTCGGTATAATCTTTTTTAATAAAAAAAATTTTTTTACAAAGGCTCCTGGTTTGCAATAATAGTGAAACTACTTTTAGTGTTTGCTGTTTTTTGAATACATATTTTTGCGTTACGTTGTCTTGGGTTATATGAATCCGTGTAGAGTTGTTTTGATGCAGAAGGATAGTTTCTTTTTTGAGGTGTTAGCACATCGGTATCTATATCAAACGCTTGCATGACGATATTGTTTTCTTTGTCGAGCATGAATGCATTTTTGTGTAACATATATTCTTTGCCATAAAATATATTGTCAAAACCAAACTGTTTTCCCATGTGTGCAAGCTCTATAAAATTTGGGCCGCCGGTACTCCATTGTGAAAATACCCAATCGATGGTTACTACAAATCCTTTTTCCAAAATAGTAGAAGCCGATGCTATGAAATTTTGAGCTCCATCATCATCAACATACCAGGTATCTGGAAAAGTTTTTGCCACATAGTGGCCATGTTTTTTTATATATTCATAGAGGCGAGGAAAATAAGAAACATCTAATAATACTTCATGAAGTTGTATATATATCAATTGCTTTGTTTTGTAGGGTAAGTGTTTTTGTGAGATCTACATATCTTTTTTTTGATAAGATTATTTTGTTTGGATTAAGATCTTTGGGGAGTATTTCTTTATATGTTTGGCGTATATCATTGTTTTTTTTGAGTATAGTTTTTATGGTGTTTTTGTCTCCAAAGAGTACTTCTATGTCTTTTTTATTACACGTGGTGATTGCTGCTACTACGTTTAGATTATCTTTTTGTTTTATAACTTTATGCTCAGGAAAAGCGGCAAGCATATTATTAGAAAGGATTATCCCTTTTATTTTATGTTTTAAAAAATGCTTTGTTATGCTTCTGGCATTTACCTGTAGAACCTTGATTTTTTCACGATCTATATACGTTTTATTTTTTCTTTTTTGTATTGCAACCAAGGCTGGCGAAATATCACCAGATACGTATGTTATGGTATTGAAAAACGTCTGCCAGTCTGTTTTGTATGCATATTTTTTTTCTTCTTTAGCTGCATATTCTATGAAATGTAAAATATCATGTGCAAGTGTTCCGTTGCCTGACCCCAATTCAATTATATGAAAAGGTTCATCAGTTGTTATGTCTCCGGCTAAAATCATAGAGCGATATATTGCATATGCAGTATAAGCTATGAGTGCGCCGTACGTTGGAGACAAGTATACAGGATGAGACATAAATCTTGCCGTACGCATATCTTTGCTGAATTTAATTTTGCCTGAACCATATAGACCAAATGCCTCATTAAAAAGGTCTTCATGTATAAGTTCTTTATGAGTTATAGCAACGGTGTTTATAAATTCTTTTGTGTTATCGAAGGTTACTGTTTTTTTTACAGGATAGACTGGTCTTTTTACTTCCATAATGCCTGTTCTTGCGGTTTCTTTTTCTGTATGTATATGTTCATGGCCTAAAGGTTTTATATTTCCAATTCTTCTTTGGTCTAGTTTTTTATAATATTGAGTTTGAAGATGATTTCTTGCTAAAAGTTTTCCTGTAAATAATAGGGGTAGAGATAGTGTGCTTATTATCAATGTAAGATGCTTCATTTTGTTCTCCTGTAACGCTAAACGTCTGTATTGGTTCATGTTGTAATAAGCATAGCGTGATTGAAGATGTTTGAATAGATTTAAAAAAATAATTGTTACATTGTTGGAAATTTTACCCATTCTGATTTTCCGCCATCATCTACCCATATATTTGAAGATAATTGACGTGTTTTAGGATTGAAGCTTATGGGAAAACCTTTAATGTTTGCGTTTTTTGTATTTTGAGCAACATCTATTATTTTTTTCTTGGTGATAGAGCCTTTTACTTGTCCAAGTAAATAAATAAATATTTGTGCTTTTATATATGCTTGTGCAGCCTCGGCAGATATCGGTATTGCTGCGGCTTTCATTACATTTCTACAATCTTGCATAGCTGGCATTGTGCTTTCTGTCGGGTTAGGAGTATGCTCAATGTTTATCCAATTTTCTCTTAAGTTATTTTCTTTAATAAATCGTATAAATTTTTCTCCCGATTCTAAGGTTGTTAAAATTTTTGTTTGCGAGAGGTTTGGAGCTCCGATTGCCTTAAGTGTTTTGACTGCAGGTTCTACTAGGCCAGCGAGGTATATGGCATCAGGTTCAAATTCTCTTATCTTTTTACCTAATTTTTTAAAGTTAGTTTTTCCTATGCGGTATGATACGATCATATAATTTTTTTTGTCTAGCTTATTTTTTTCTGCTGCTATTTTTTTTGCGTTTCCTGATGCAACACTGTCTGGATGGGTAATAACTATTCTTTTTGCTCTTTTATTTTGTATGAGGTACCTTACGGCAATCGTAGACATTGCGGTGGTAGAGGGGAATGCATGTAAAATATATTTCAAATTAGGATTAAATAGTTTTGGTGCTCCGGTTTCTGGAAATAACACTAATACCGTGCCTTTTTTTATAAGATCAAGATAACTTTGAGTTGTTGGCCCTCCGAATGGATTAAAGATAATATCTATGTCTTGCTTAAGAAAGTTGAGTATGTTTTGTCGAGTTTTTTTTGGTTTATAGTCATCATCTTCTACGATTAATTTTATTTTTTTACCATTAATGCCACCATGCTTGTTAAGGTTTTTAAAGGTTGCATTCATTGCCCTTACAACTTTTTTGCAATATTCATGGCTTTCTCCGATCAGATCCTGAGATGTGCCGATTACAAGTTTCTTTTTGTCAGAGGGTAGAGGGGTTTCTTTTTTCTTTTGGGGAGCGACCTTTGTTTTTTTTGTTGGCAGTTTAGGTTTTATTTTCTTTTTTATTTTTTTAACTGGTTTTGCCTTTTTCTTCTTGATTGGTTTTACTTTCTTTTTCTTGATAGCTTTTGGTTTTTTTATCTTTGTAGCTTTTTTTTGTGATGCTTTTTTTATTTTAGTTTTTGTTTTTTTTAGGGTGGTTTTGCATGCTTGCAGTTGCTTTTCCAGTCTTTTTACTTTCTTTTTTATTGGTGTATCCGGTTTTTCTTTTTTTGTAATAATATTGCCAGATACAAGGTTGTATGTTTCTTGTTTGGTAAAGCCTAGTTTTTCTCGGACATCTTGATTAAATAGGGAGATGGTCCAATCGTCAAATTCTTTTTTGATATCTATAACTGAAAAGGCATCAAAAAAGAAATTATAGGCGGCCCTATGGGATTTTATAGGAGATGAAAAGAGAACAAAAGAGGTTGCACCTTTATCTGGGTCAACTGACGCTAATCCTTTGGGCGGAACCGGAAAGTTTATATTATCTACTGATTTTAGAACTACATCTATGTCAACATTCGGTTTTGATGAGTGTTTTGCTTGTCTTAAGTTAAAGGTTCTTTGGTCTGCATTATTTGTATTTTCAAATAGTTTGGTGAATGTTGATTCATTGAGTTCTTCATAATTTCTGTCATGAAATGATATGCGGACAGCTTTTAATGTTTCTTCTGAGTTGGCGGTAAGATAGAGTGCCAGTGGGAGTGTGTTGAAGAATCGATTGATGAGATTTCTAAGAGGTGTTTTTTTAGTAGACAACTGAGAAGCCTTAATTTTTAATTCTTTTTTGAGTCCGTAATTGAGCCAATGTTCCTTGTCTTCATGGTTTCCCTTGATATATAGAATCTGTTGAGGGTTTGTTTCCATGAGTTTGAGTATTACCGTAAGGGTTTCAAGAATATACGGTGACATATTTATAGCGTTGCCATTAAAGACAATAAAATGATTTTTGCTTATGATTTTCAAACGTTTATCTATAATTTTGTTTTTTTGTAGATAATCTAAGCCTCGAACGAATGAATGAAAAGCGCCAAATAAGTGTCCCCAGACAATAAACTTTGAGCCGGGTTTTGGGTGAATTCTTTGTGCAAAGCGACCCATGTATGCATTGTTCTCCCTTTGTCGCGTTACATGAGAAAGAAGGTTTTTAAATTTTTTTGCAGTCCAGAGGGCGGGGCTTTGTATTCGCAAAAACCGGAGGGTTTTTGTTGTCCATGATGGGATGTTCTTTTTATAAAATGAGCTGTATTTTGGCCTAAGCCAATTGGTGTTGTCGATGTCTGGATATTCATAGTTAGTTGCCGCATATGATTTTAGCTGATCAATGGTGTTGAAAATATTTGTTGTTTTTATTTTGCAATAAGTAAGAGTTGTTGTAAGTAGCAACAAAAAAGAGAGAATGAATTTTACATGTTTTTTCATAATTATTTTACCTTACATACTAACCAACATGAAAATTGTTGGATAATTTTTTCTATCAATTACATGATAGAAAGTATGGTTATATGAAGTCAATTGTTGTAAATATAAATTATGCTTTGCCGGTGGTTTTCATAAAGGCTCTTGATCTGCAAGAATAGTGAAGCTACTTTTTGTGTTAGAAGTTTTTTGTATAAGCACTTTAAAGTTGTGACATTGCGAGACCTGGTATATTTCTTGAGAAGGGGAGTGAAAAAGATTGTTTTTTGCAATAAGACCATCTGTATCTATATTGAATGAGTCCATGCATATATTACGTTGCGCATTAAGTAGCAAGGTATTTTTGACTAATGCATATTCTTTGCCATAAAAGATAGCTTGTAATCCAAGTTGTTTTCCAATAGTTGCAAGCTCTGAAAAATTTACTTTGGTGGTGATGTCATAGCTCCCTGGGGCTTTATAAATGTTGTTAGTAGCGCCGTGTGGATAAAAATGTATTCCCAAATTTCTGGTGTGATTTTTTAAAAGGGGGTTTGAATATCCATAGTCTATGGTAAGAATAAAACCGGCTTGTAGTATGTAAGAAACAGATTCCATAAAAGGTTTTAGCTCATCATTAATATACCACGTTGTGCCATATCGTTTATTTGTCATGCAATGACCATGCCGTTTGATGTAATTATGGATGTTTGGGAAATAGGAGATAGGAAACGGTATCTCATGAAATTGGATGTAGTTATCAATGGATTTATTTTCTCTTGCTGCAGCTTCTTTTGTTTTGAGATATGTTTTTTTTGGTAAAATTATATTTTCAGGAGTGAGATTTTTTGGTACCTCAGGTGTATATGTTTTTCGTATATAATTATTGCGTGCAATGATATCGGCTATTTGTTTTTTTGTTCTAAATGCCTTATTTAGATTTTTTTTGTTGCAGGTGGTCATTGCGACGACGACTTGAAACTGGTTGTTTGTAAAATATACTTTATGTACCGGGAATGCATCAGGGAGCTCATTGGAAAGAACTACTCCTTTTATCTTTTTTGTATACAATGTATTTGTTTTTCGAGCATCCAGTTGAATAACCTTTATTTTCCCTAGGTCTATATATGTTTTATTTTTTTTTATTTGTCTCTGTGTCAAGGCTGAGGATATCTCTCCAATGGTATATTGGAGCTGTGTGAAAAATTGATTCCAATGGGTTGCATGGTTATATGTTTTTTCTTCTTTTGCTGTATGCTTGATGAAAGATAATATGTCATATGCGAGTGTTCCATTGCCTGCACCCAATTCAACAATATGAAATGGTTCATCCGGTTTTAACTCACCAGCTAGAATCATTGATCGATATATTGCATAAATGTTGTAGGCTATCATTGCGCCATAATTGGGTGAAAAGAATTCAGGATGCGTAAGAAATGATGCCTGTGTATTGTCTCTGTTGAAAATGACTTTGCCTGTTCCATAAAAACCAAATGAATCATTATAAAGTGATTCATACATGAGCTCCTTGTGTGTTATGGCTACTGTTTTAATGAATTTTTTTGTTATTTGGGATATGTCTTTTGTGTGGGCGTCAAATACATAGTTTTTTTTTAATGTGATGTAATCGTTGTAGCTTTTTTTTTCTGTAGATTTTGTATGTTCGAATCCTAATGGGGGAATCTCCTTGTTTCTTCTTTGTTCCAATTTTTTATGATATACATTTTGAAGGTAGTTTCCGTGTAACAAAAAAGGTAAACAGAGCGATGCTGTGCATAGAAACATAATTTTTTTTATAACGTAGTCGAGCATAGAGTGTCCTTAAAATATGTATTTATATTTTTTTGTATAAGCGTAATATACATGCAGATTTTTAATAGGAAGTACTCTTATCGGTAGAGATTAGCATATGGAACTGGGGCCCCTCCTCCAGATAAGTTGAATAGTAAACTCGGTGCTGGATCAAAGTCCGAATCGTTATTAAATGATATATTTCTGATAAAAACATCTCTATTACCATGCTTAATTCCTATGCTCCCATCTTTCCAAATATTGCTGATTGTGTTGCCATCAAATACATTTGGCGAGACATTATCGGTTTCTGCATAAATACCATATGCTTCTCCTCCTGTGCCAGTTGGAGTCTGCCAGTTTATATGAGAAATAATATTGTTGCGTATAATGTTATTTCCTTTGAATAGATATATTCCATATGCTTTTTCAGGCCCATCAGCAATCACAACTGGATCAGGTATAGGATGGATAGAGCGCTGGCGAGTTCGAATTTGATATGGTATTTCACTAACGGTATTATGCTCTAATTTGCATGAACCTTTTGCATATATACCGTGTGCATTTTTTTTGCCTGCTAGCCCTTGTACGATGTTATTGCGTATAATACATTTATATTCAGCAAAAATGCCTATAGCTGAAACCTTTCCACCTATTGCGCTTGCCGTACAATTTACTATTTCATTTGAATTAGCTCCTAAGTAAAAACCTATAGCACTAGCATATTCACCTTCGCTTTTCATTATATATCTAGCAATACATTCTTTAAATAAATTGTTGCTTGAATAGCCGGTTATTCTAAAACCAAAAGCACCCTCTACTTCATCTGTAGTATCATATATATTTAAAGCTTTGCATAAATAAAAAAAGTTAAAGTAGCCTTTATAGATGTCGATTCCGCCTTTAAAGCCATCTTTTATTTCTACATTTTCAAATGTGCTATTGACTATATGGTTTGCAACAATTCCTGTATGGCAATTAGATACAATACAATTTTTAATATTGCATCCCTTGACCGGAAAGGTAGAATCTTTTCCATTTATGGAAATGCCGGTTCCTTTTGGAAAATCTAAGATATATACATTTTCTATATTTACGAGTTCTGCTTCATTAATTAAAATACCAATTGCGCCTTCGGCTGACGGGAATTGGTTTCCGTCTATATTGCCATTTATTATAGTTATGTCTCTTGCGCCTGCATTTATAACAATTCCCGTGGATGTTCCGGTACTTTCAAAAATAGTGTAGCCATTTAAGTTAAGCCATACATTTTCTTCTGCAATGACTATAGTTCCATTAATGTCATTGCCAAGGATATAATTGCCTGGTTCGGTAATTGTCGTTGGGGCACGGATGATTTCCCCAATTGATTCGCGTGCCTCATCAAGCGTATTACCAATGCGTATGCCAACCTGACGGGAACCAATGGTTTCAGACGGGTCGACGAATGTTTTGGGCATTATTTTTACGTAAAACAAAATAATGAGTATGAATAAAAATAAATTTAAGAGTTTTATCTTCATTTTTTTCCTTTTTTTAAAAAGTAAGCTACATCATAATTATATTATTGCATATTTTGAAAAAAGACGATTAATTTTTTAGGTTGGAAGTGGGAAATTTTATCCATTTTTTCTCTCCACCATCTTCTACCCATACACTGGAAGACAGTTGCCGTGTTTTTGGATTGAAGCTTATCGGGAATCCTTTAACGTTTGTTTTTTTTGTTTGTTCTGCCGCTTTAATTATTTTTTCTTTTGTGATAGGTCCCTTTATTTTTTTGAGCAAATATATAAATAATTGTGTTCTTATGTAAGATTGTGCAATTTCAGTTGTTAAGTTGCTTGCGCCTTTCATGTCCATTCTATAATCTTTCATCATTTGTATTTGACTGGTCATGGGATTTGGTATGTTTTCTATGTTTATCCAGTTAGCTGTTAAATCATTTTCTTTTATAAATCGTACAAATTTTGCGCCACCTTCAAGTGTTGTTAAGATTTTTGTATTTCTGAGATTTGGTGCTCCAATTGCCTTGAGCATTCTTACTCCGGGTTCTGTTAATGTGGCTAAGAATATAGCATCAGCTTCAAAGGCATTTATTTTTTTTGCTTGGTCGGCAAAGTTGGTTTCGCCTATTCTGTATGGTACGAGTATATAATTTCCTTTTTTTATATTATTTTTTTCGATAGCAGTTTTATGGGATTTTCCTATTGCCACACTGTCTGGGTAGGTGATGGCGATTTTTTTTGCCCCTTTATTTTGCGTTAAATATCTGAGGGCGATTGTCGACATTTTGTCATATGAAGGGTATGCATGTAGTATATATTTGAGTTGAGCATTATAAAGTTTAGGTGCACCGGTGTCTGGGAATGCAACGATGATTTTGCCTTTTTTAATTAAGTCTAGATATCCTTCAGTTGTCGGACCTCCATGGGGGCTAAATATAATATCTATTCCTTTTTTTATAAAATTCAGGATATTTTGGCGTGCTTTTTTTGGCTTATAGTCATCATCTTCTATGAGCAGTTTTATTTTTTTTCCGTTAATACCGCCTTTTTTATTAATTTTTTTGAATAATATATTCATAGGTTTAATAACTTTTTTGCAATATTCTTGGTGTTCTCCCGTTATATCTTGGGATGTTCCAATTATAATTTCTTTTTTTCTTATAGTTGTTTTTACTGGAGGCTTAGGTTTAGTTTTCTTTTTGATTTTTTTAGGCGGTTTTGCCTTCTTCTTTGTTGGTCTTATTTTCTTCTTTGTGGCTTTAGGCTTTTTCCTGACAGGAGCTTTCTTTTTCTTCGTAGGCTTTGGTTTTTTTATCTTTGTTGCTTTTTTTTGTAATGTCAGTTTTGTGGTAATTTTTTTTAGGGTTGTTTTGCACGCTTTCAATTGTTTCTCTAGTTTTTTTACTTTCTTTTTTATTGGTGTATCAGGCTTCTTTTTTTTGGTAACAATATTTCCGGATACAAGGTTATAGGTTTCTTGTTTGGTAAAACCAAGTTTTTCTCGTACATCTTGATTAAATAGGGTGATGGTCCAATCATCAAATTCTCTTTTGATATCTATAACTGAAAAGGCGTCAAAAAAGAAATTATAGGCAGCCCTATGGGATTTTATAGGGGATGAAAAGAGGACAAAAGAGGTTGCACCCTTATCTGGGTCAACTGATGCTAATCCTTTGGGCGGGACAGGAAAATTTATATTATCTACTGATTTTAGAACAACATCTATATCAACATTCGGTTTTGATGAGTGTTTTGCTTGTCTTAAATTAAAGGTTTTTTGCGATGTGTTATTTGTATTTTCAAATAGTTTGGTGAATGTTGATTCATTGAGTTCTTCATAATTTCTGTCATGAAATGATATGCGGACAGCTTTTAATGTTTCTTCTGAGTTTGTGGTGAGATAGAGTGCCAGGGGGAGAGTGTTGAAGAATCGATTGATGAGATTTCTAAGAGGTATTTTTTCAGTAGACAACTGAGCCGCCTTAATTTTTAATTCTTTTTTGAGTCCGTAATTGAGCCAATGTTCCTTGTCTTCATGGCTTCCTTTGATATATATAATTTGTTGAGGGTTTGCTTCCATGAGTTTGAGTATTACCGTAAGGGTTTCAAGAATATACGGTGACATATTTATAGCGTTGCCATTAAAGACAATAAAATGATCTTTACTTATAATTTTCAAACGTTTATCTATAATTTTGTTTTTTTGTAGATAATCCAAGCCTCGAACGAATGAATGAAAGGCGCCAAATAAGTGTCCCCAGACAATAAACTTTGAGCCGGGTTTTGGGTGAATTCTTTGCACAAAGCGACCCATGTGCGAATTGTTTTCTCTTTGTCGTGTTACATGAGAAAGAAGGTTTTTAAATTTGTGAGCAGTCCAGAGGGCTGGTTTTTGTATTCGTAAAAATCGGAGTATTTTTGTTGTCCATGATGGAATATTATTTTTATAAAATGAGCTGTATTTTGGTCTAAGCCAATTGGTATTGTCGATGTCCGGGTATTCATAATTGGTTGCTGCATATGATTGTAACTGATCAATGGTGTTGAAAATGTTTGTTGTTTTAATTTTGCAATAAGTAAGAGTCGTTGTAAGTAGCAACAAAAAAGAGAGACTTAATTTTACATGTTTTTTCATAATTATTTTACCTTACATACTAAATAACCAATGATGACACAGGTAATACCAAGATATAAGAAAGAAGGTATGTACGCATATTATTGCTATGCCACGAGCCATCAGGGCATATTTTTGTTTATTAAGGGCTAAGTTGATGAAAAATATAAGGAAAGCGATAAATAGCAATAGATTAAAGACATGATCTATAAACATGAGGTATCCTACTTTTGGAGATACTCCCTCGACCACAAATCTGTATCCAATAAATGCTGAAATATTACCGAGAGATATACCAATGCCTTGCCCATAGCTATCGGCTCCTAAAGAAATAGAGAATATAGCAAGATAAAACATAAAAAAGAGCGGAATAAATAGCACAATTAATTGTCGTATGCCAGATTGTATAAAATCTATGGAAAATACGATAATAGGGTGATGAATTTTTGTTGTTGGATCATGCCTATCCAGTTGTGATTCTGAATGGCCTGTTATGACACCATGGTCATCCTTTTTCCATCCTGATATACGCATATTTTCTGATAATGATAAATCGGATTCATAAGATTCGAATAAAAGATCTTTTGGTGATACAGATTTATTGGTAAGGGTAATGAAGATTCTATGGTTACTTAAAGGAAACAATTTATAATCTAAGTTTGAGGTGAAGCTAAATTTAATTCTAAATTGTGCCAGGACTAAGTTTCCTATGAGTTTTTGTATCGGCTTTGATTTATACAGGATGTCGCCTTTTTCAAAAGAAAATTTTTCTATGGTATCTAAAGAAATGATAGATGGATTGAATTTAAACCATACAATAGCATTTAAAACAAATTTATTGTTAGTTAGGTCAAATTCATGAAAGTTTTCTATGTGCATTCCAGATTCTACAATGTGGCCGCTATATTCATGAGATGTTTCGGTATGACCTATTTTGGGGGGGTAATCAGTACTTAAAAATGTTCTAATTGGTTTTTGTAAAAAAGCTATAACAAGAAAAATATTTACTATGATAAGTACTAATTGGTAATTGATTTTTGTAAAATTTATAGGGTTAAAAAATGATATAAAATTTTTTAACATACTATCCTTTTTTCATACCTTGCATTTGGTATAATATCCTTTTTTTGAAAAAAATTATGAACCTTGCCATTCCTAAAATGCTTTAGTGACGGCAAGATTATTTTTACAATTAAAGGATAGATGTAATGAGATCTGTAAGTCAATTGTTTGATGTACAAATTTGCAGGAAGGCAAGGAGCATATTATATATCGTAATCTGTTTCTTCATCACTTGCTCCCATTTGTCGCATGATTTTTTTGGTCGATAATGGTTTTGGTTCTTTATTATTAGAGATAGAATCATTTTCACCTTTACTTTCACCTTCACCTTCATTTTCATCTTCTATTTGTGGTAATGTGGAATCTTTTATGATTTTTCTCGTAAGGAAGGATAATTCCTCTTTTTCTTCCGGGCTTAATTTTTGTAACTGGTTTTGGGCTTTCTGTGTCAGTTGTTTTGAGGTCCCATCTCCTCTTTGTTGGTCTATTTTTTTGTTGCTTGGTGTCTATTTGTAATTCTTGAGTGCTGAGGCTTTGGCAATTGTTGAAATGACCTCTTTTTGTGCTTTTTTTATGTTTTTTCTTTTTTATGCTGACCGATTGTGATACGGTGCATTAGAAATATGTTATTTTAAAAAAGGAGAGAAAAATGAATGGACAATTTGATCAAGATGGAGTCTGGTTAAGTATAGAGCGATTGGCCCAAAATGCTGTGGTACAGGTTTTTGCTCAGATTGGTCAATTTAATTGGTTGGAGCCGTATAAAATTGGTGAGCAGTTTGAAAATAGAGGAACCGGTTTTTTCGTAAATGAGTTTGGGTATATTGTGACCAATTATCACGTAATTCATGAAGCAAAAACAGTATGGATTCAGATTCCGTATCTGGGAAGGCAGATTATTAAAGCTTCGTTAGTTGGTTTTTGTCCTCAGATGGATATTGCATTACTCAAAATATCGCATGAAGGCTTTACTGAAATCAAGGAGAAGGTTGGTAAGATTCCATTTTTAGCATTGGGTAATTCTGATAATGTAAAAAGAACTGATACGGTTATGGTGCTCGGATATCCGTTGGGACACCACCTTATAAAAAGTACGATAGGTGTTATGAGTGGTAGGGAATCGACGGGAGGCATATCGTTGCTTCAAATGACGGCGCCGATAAATCCTGGCAGTTCCGGTGGACCAATTCTTTCAAGCTTTGGTTCTGTGATTGGTATTGCGGTGGCAACTCATATGATGGCCCACAATGTTGGGTATGCGATTCCTATTAATGAATTAAAAGTTATTTTTGATGATTTGCAAAAACAGAAATTACTGAGAAAGCCTATGTTGGGCGCAATATTTCAAAATGCGACCAATGATCAGGCAAAGTATTTAGGAAATCCTGAACCGGCAGGTTTTTATGTGCAAAAAGTTTTAAAAGATAGCTTAATGGAAAAAGAGGGCGTATTGCCGGGAGATATGCTCTATATGTTTAATGGGTTTTCTATAGATGCATACGGTGAAGCGCGGGTTCAGTGGAGTGATGACAGGGTTTTACTTAGAGATCTTATTTCACGGCTCTCTATTGGAGAATTAATATCCATGGTGTTATACCGTGGTGGGCAAAAGAAAGAGATAACGTTTACCTTAGAGGTTCCACCGGTGTATCCAATTCGTAAGGTGTATCCAGGATTTGAAGACGTTGAGTATGAAGTGGTTGGTGGTATGGTTATAATGCCACTGACTGATGATCATATTCAATTGCTTTCCGGTTTGCGGCCAGATTTATTTAAATACGTAAGAGTTGAAAATAGGGATGAGCCGGTATTGATTATTACGCATATTTTGCCCGGTTCATATGCTCAACAGTTACGATGTCTAATGGTTGGGGATATATTACAAACAGTGAATGGGGATGAGGTAAGAACCTTAGACGACTTTAGGGTGGCAATTAAAAAAAGTATAGAAACTGATTTTCTTTCTATACAAACGGTAGAAAATACGTTGGCAGTTTTTGAATTTAGGTCTATGCTAAAGGACGAAGAGAATCTGTCGAGCAGTTTTTCTTATCCTATTTCTGTTTCTATGAGTAAGTTAATTGATTTGGTGAGGAATGAATAAAAAACAAAGATTAGATGTTTTATTACATGAGCGGTATCCGCAATATAGTCGGCGACAGATCCAGAGTTGGATCATGCAGGGGAAAGTAACGGTTGATGATCGTGTTGTGACAAAGGCCGGAACTCAAGTGTTGCCTGAGGTTATCGTTTCCCTTGATGTGCAAGAGCCTAAATTTGTAAGTCGTGCCGGTTTTAAGATGGAAAAAGCATTAGATCATTTTGAAAAAGATGTAGCTGGCTTGGTTGTATTAGATGCAGGTATTTCAACCGGCGGATTTACTGATTGCTTATTGCAGCGAGGGGCAAAAAAAGTCTATGGCATTGATGTAGGCTATGGGCAAGTGCATGAAAAGATACGGACTCATCCAGATGTTGTAGTGATAGAGCGGACCAATGTGCGTAATGTTGAAGATGTTTTGCAAAAGGTTGATCAAAAAGTTGATTTAGTTACGTTAGATTTATCATTCATTTCTATTTTAAAAGTGATGGATACTGTTCTGGCGGCGCTCAAGGATACGGGAGAACTTATCACACTTATTAAACCACAATTTGAAGCAGAAAAAAAGAACGTTGGCCGAGGAGGCATTATCAAAGATGAAAAAATACATGAGCAGGTAGTTGAAAGAGTGGTGAAAGGGATTGAGTCTCGCGGGTTTACGTGTATTGGTACTGTTGAGTCTCCTATTTTAGGCGCAACAGGCAATAAGGAATTTTTGGCTTACTTTAAGCGCGTGTAAATTTTTTCGGGGAGTTGATACATGATATCTCTCGAAGCTTTTTTATTTGTAGCGTTGATTGTTGTGCCAAATGTGATGAGTTTTTCTTTGATCAAGAAGACAGAAGTTGTAGATCAAGATACGCAGGTGGAGATAAAACAAAAAGATAAAGATACACAGGCTTTAGTTAAAAAGAGAGAGAAGTCTACTCAGGTTATAATTACCAAAAAAGAGCAAGAGGTTCAGGTGAACCCGTATCCCGAGGTAAAAAAAGAAGCTGTATATACGCAAACAGAAATACGTACAAATGAACAATATACTCAAGCCGGTACGTATAACTCAAATCCTGTAGTGCAACAGGAAGATAAATCTAATCAATTTGATTTTCACGTATTACTTCCATTTTTTGAAAAAAAAGAAAAAAATATCCGGGTGAAAGTTTTAAAAAAAGAGCGAGGCGTTCAGGTAACAGATGAGTGGTATCAAAAACAAAAAATGCAAAGGTTACAAGCTAGTTTACAAGAGTGTTTTGACAGAGTGGATTCTCCTGTTTCAGATCTTGCATTAAAGACTCAGGTGCGAGAGATTGATGTGCCGCGCCTGCAAAAGGTTGATTCATTTAGGGATATGTTGAAGGGCGAAACCGTTGCTTATAGAGATAAGATAAGTGGCAAGTTTTTTTATGTGCGGTCACAAGGTTTGTATCATCAGTTTAATGGTCATTTTTATATTGTATCATTGGATGAGGAGGGGGAAGAAGAATTAATGTGTGGGGCAAAGGATTTACGTAAGATTTCAAAGGATAGCAGCAAGAAAAAGAAGCGGAATCCACTGCTGTATAACGATTAATTTCTATTATGCAATGGTTGGTTGATAAGAGCCAATGAAGCCTTTGACAAAAAGAATGAAAATGCTTTAATAAGTAGTAGTGTAAACCCTATTGCCCGGAGTCTTGAGGAATGGAGAAAATACTTTTTTCCTGTAAACGTTTATTTTTTATTATGCTCTGTTTTGTAATGCTTCCGATGTATGGTGCATTCCAGTCTGCTATTGATATGAGATTGCATGAAAAACCTGTAGGTATACATACCTATGATTGGTGTGTACAACAGGCAGATAGTCTTGTTATGCAAAAAATTCAAGCACTATTGCCATTTATTGGTCTTTATAATAAGCAACAGCTTCATATGTACCAAAGATTTGTTGATTGCTCTGTGGATATTCCGGTATTTAATTTTCCACTGCCAGACAAAATAGCGGTTGCCGCATATAATTTATTTCATAATGAAGTAGTTGCCCAAAAAGTAGGTTTTATTCGTATGGAAAGGTCGGCGGTTGATGTAACGGTAATTACGGAAAAATGTGGCATGATAAAGATTGCGATGTTAGGCGCAAATGTTTGTCCTCCTCCTGTTCCTTTAATGTATCCTGATCCGGCATGTGCGCATAGGCTTTGTAATAAAATGTATAGTTTAAAAGAAGATTTGCATGTAATAGAGCTTTATGAAAAAGAGGCAAATGTGCAAGCTGCATCAACTCAAGAATTAGAAATATTGTTGGGTCATGAACTTGCCCATATTTTTTGTAATAGAGATTTTAATTTTCTGAATGTTATTTCCACTTTGTGGGCAAATAAAAATATGGTATCACCGGTCTATGATCAAGCGTATAATGCCTATTTTAGATCTCTTGAAATTCAAGCTGATATTGTTGGATTATTTGGCAATCCTGCATGGGTTCAAGCTTCTTTGCAATATCATACCGAGTGGGAGCAAAAAAAACTTGCCGAGTTAAACAAAACAGCAAATGTTCAATATACTCAACCATGTTTTTGTTATAAATGCCTTGTGACTAATCCTTCAGATTCTCATCCATCTGAAACAGATAGACGTTGTTATTTGGATGAGATAGCGCAGCATTTTCCTGCATAACGTTTATGTTGCAATTTGATCCAACTGTTTGTTCATTTTAAGCAACTTATTGTGTGCCTTCTTTTCTTTTAAAACAACCGCAGTTGTACCTATGGGCCCCAGAAGAAACGTGATGGGTGATGTGTTTGTAACTTTTTTCTCAATTGTTTCTAGGTCTTGTTCCATTTTGCAAAGTTGTAATTGTAGATCTTGGGTGTCACATCCTTTGAGTGCATGGTGGATTCTTTTTTTTGTTCTTTTTATAGTATGTAAAATATCTTTGTCCGGTTTGTGAACCTTGAATGGTTTATGTAATCTGCTTGTATTGTTATGGTGCAAGTCGACTGCTTGTTGTACGGTTCTTTGGATCGCAAACTTACTTGCAACAAGAAGAAGTAAAAAGAGCAACAGGTCTCTTATTTTTTTATTTTTAATCATTTTTAACACTTGCATATTTTTGGTTTTAAAAAATAAACATATTTCATAGTTTAATTTTATGCATAAAAAGTCGTTTGGTCAAAAAGTATTTTCTCGCTATTTTTTTATTTTTTTGGTAAAACTAAGAATAGATGCGCCTGTAGCTCAACTGGATAGAGTAGCGGTCTTCGAAACCGTTGGTTGCAGGTTCGAGTCCTGCCAGGCGCACCAACCGTCGCTCCTTCGGAGCTATGGTTGGCAAGCCATCTTTTTAAATGATTTAGTGTTTAATATAAGTACTTATGAGTGTGCCTCTGTCTTTGGCAAACTCATGGTAAACTTCGGAGAAGAAGAAGGCAACTCAGTTTGATATAATTTGCGCCCGTAGCTCAGCTGGATAGAGCAACAGATTCCTAATCTGTAGGTCACAGGTTCGAATCCTGTCGGGCGCACCAGTCTTCGCCAAGGCTTCGTCTGGCACGGTCCTCCTTCACTAAAGTTACGGAGGAGACGCCCATCTTTTTAAATGATTTATAAGAATGTTCTTTTTTCCGTACTCCCCAAGTCACGCAAAGTATTGTAATGAAGGGGTGTGGTGTATAATTTAATCTAATCAAAACAAAATTCAATTTGTAATATCGAGTGCTTTTTTGGGGCTCGTCTTGCGTAATCAATAAAAGTTTGCTATTTTTGGTTTAATTGGAGTTTTTTATTAGCTTTAAAAGCTATTTTTCATTACACGGAGGTTATTATGAAAAAATATCGTACACATATCGTTTCGATAAAAAATTTCTCTATTGTATTGGGTTTAATTGTGAGTGTTTGTACAGTTAAACCGCTTGTTTTGCCGATTGGTGCAGATCCTATTGTAACGCCTATGATAAAAAATACGGCAACTCTTTTGGCGGCACCTATAGGTTTGGTTGGTAAGTATGCTTACAAGCGATACTGTTTGCATGGCTGTAAAGACAATCTTGAGAGAGTGGTTCGGTTGTTTGAGTATGGGTATGAAGATGAAGCAAAAAGGATTATTAATACGCCTGACGAATGTGGAATAACTCCGCTAAAACGAGCTTTGTTTTTTGAAGATGATTTCGATAGGGCCAAATGGTTGTTGCAGCATGGAGCGAAAAAATCTATTAATATAGTTAAGGGGGGGAGTTGGAGTCTTCTAATGAGTGCTTGTCATTCAAACGATATGCAAAGGGTTCGATGGCTTTTGAAGCATGGTGCAAAAAAAACAATTAATGTTATAAATCTTTGTGGTCGTACGGCTCTTTATTTTGCTTGTGAAGATAACGATATTGAAATGGTGAAACTGTTATTGCAACATGGAGCGCAACCATCTGTTAACATTGCGAGTGAAAAATATGATGACAATAAAACGCCACTTTGGTGGGCTTGCTACCATGGAAATATTGAACTAATTTTATTGTTGCTAGAAAATGGTGCCGGCGCATCGGTTAACGTTGCGGATGCAGAGCACAATAGATCACCATTTTGGCTTGCTTGTTCATGTCTTAACAAGGAAAGCTTTATTGAAATAGTAAAGTTGTTATTGGAAAAATATGGAGCTGGAGAGTTAGTTAATGTTGCAGACACTATGGACAATAAGACTCCTTTTTGGTTGGCTGTTAGGAATGGATGTTTGGAAATAGCACAACTATTGTTAGAAAAATATGGAGCATCGATTAATATTGTAGATACAGAACATAAAAAAACGCCGCTTTTAGTTGTGTGTGATCGTCTAGATGTTTTACGTGCAACCAGAATTAAAATGGTAAAATTATTACTTTTACATGGTGCTGGCGAGTTTGTTTCTATAAAAAATGCAGAAGGGCAGACCCCATTGCATGTGGTCCTTAATAAAATGTGGGAACAGAATGCTTGGCTTTTCGCCGCTTCTTTTCATGAGGAAGGTCGGAGATTGTTTCATGTGGTCGAGATTATTGCATCACTCATAAAAAATGGTGCTCATATTGAGAGTTTTGATAATAACGGGCAGTTTTTGCTTAAGGTTGCTCAAGGACTTGATACATATGCAAAATCATATTTTAAAAACGCTCAAGTTTTTGCAGAACATGAAACGCTTTTTTCCTTTATGATAAAACATCGTAAGCTTTATATAAAGCAGAGAATAGAAAAAATAATTAAACAGATGGCGGAAAAAAATACAGTATTAACGTTTGAAAATATATTTCTTGATGAGATAGATCGGGCACAAAACAAGACGCTTATTTGGCAGGCATGTTATGCAGAGGCTTTTGATTTACTACAATTATTAGTGCCATATGGTATTGAACAATTTGTTGTTATTTCAGATGCGCAAATTAATATGACTCCACTTGGGTGGGCTTGTTATTGTGGAAATAGACCGATGATTCAATTTTTGCTTGAGCATGGGGCAGGAGCAACTATTAATGGCACAGATATTAATGGAAATACTCCATTACATCTTTTATTGCAGAAGATAGAGAGTGTCTTGAGACAGCCTACTGATTATGTAGATGTGCTAAGGTCGTTATTAGACTCTGTTGTGTTGCTTTTACAACGTGGTGCAGAGATTGATAGTAGGAATGATAACTACCTATCTGTTGGTCAGGTTGCACAAAGGTTTGATAATGATTACGGTGAATTGTTCGTTCGTTCTCAATTATTTGGAGAAGATGAAACATTGTTTTTATTTTTGAGAAAACATCGCAATTATTATGAGCAGAAACAAAAAGTAGAAAAAATTGTTGATGATATGAATCAGAGAAAAGACGCTTTGAAGCTTGAAAAAACATTTGTAGATGATCGTTGCCCTATATGCATCGATGATGAAGATGAAAGCGTAAAAGTGATTATTTCTCCATGCGGACATGTTATGCATAAAAAATGCTTTACACAATCTTTCATTAAGTTCGCAGAAATATGTTCTATATGTAGAGGTAATATAGAAGCGATTACAGAGGTTGAAGAGCAAAAAAAAGATTGATGTGAATTTTTAGATGTTTATTTTTGATAGTAAAGACGGCGAGCATCGCCGTCTTTTTCTTGTTTTCACTTTTTTCTTTCGATTCTTACAGCGCTTACAGCGCCTTATGATTTTATATCCAACAAACGTAATCACTCCAACTGCGCCGGCAATGCCAATGAATATGCTACCTATAGCAATGTTGGCCGCACCAAAACCTCCAGCCAACCCTGGCACAGGTACCGCTTGGCATTTTGGCGTCGGGAAGCATAAAAGGAATAATGATAGCAATAATATTTTTATGATATTTTTTTGCATATCGTTACCTTAAGCTTTTCTTTTTTCTTTGCCCGACTCTTTGTGTTGTTATGCTTCTTTCTTTTTTTCTTTTCGACCGTCCTGGGTACCTCTTTAGAGCGTATCGTAGGATTCTTCCCGATCATCCTGCCTGTCCGTCGAAGCCTTAGCGAAGACTGAAGTAAAGGCTTTTTGCCTCGTATCGAAGGGTTGTTTCTTTTGGATATTCTGTTTGAGACCATTTTGCAAAAGAAAAATGTTGCAGTTCCAGCGACTCCGATAATACCAACAGCTACACCGCCTGCGACCCACACAAAAGGAGCAAGTATTACTCCACCGGGAACACATTTTGTATTATTTGGCGTACATAAAAGGAGCAATGATAAAAGTAATGCTTTTATGGTAAATTTTTTCATTTAGTTTCCTTATTCTTGTAAGTTGTTGTCTCAATAAAATAACAATGTAACAGTATGCTGTTTTGTTTGAGAAGATCTATGAGTAAGGGCCACAACTCCCTCCGTTCGTATTCCAAAATAAAAGTTACTTTTAGTTAACTGTATTACTGTTACCTTTTATTGTAATGTTTTGCATGTTGTTTTTTGTTTTCTTCTTTTTACTCTTTTCCTTCTTTGGAATAATTTATACGTTGCAAATGCAAGGCCTCCCGCGATAGCTCCTGCCCCAATGAGTGCTGCTCCCCCAATTCCAGCAGCCATTCCAAGAATGGCGTATGCCCCTCCGGTAGTAATAATCGGTGATGCATGGCATTTTTGGCAGGGAACACACAAAAGGAACAATGATAAAAGTAATGCCTTTATTGTAAATTTTTTCATTTTATTTTCCTTTTTGTTGTAAGTTATTGTTTTTTATCATGACTTTCTTATGATATAGCAATGAATAAATAGTGCAACGGGCTGTGCTGGTTCAGTACATATGAGACTCAAGCCACCAATTGATCATAGTATTTCATAAAAACCCCTTAAGATAAATAAATATTGGATTTTAGATCAAAATTAGTTGCTTCTGTCGCCAGCATGGCGAGCTTCACCCTACTCTCCTTTTTTC